>WNGO01000265.1_pt1 | contig 47265 bp, 42 predicted proteins | sample 5400511 | NCBI WGS metagenome assembly WNGO01 (sample SAMN13153380, study PRJNA577476) | soil metagenome | isolation source: 20 cm soil or saprolite under Garry oak tree replicate 2 | place: USA:California | collected 2016-06-15 | reverse complement strand
AAACAAGGCGGGCGCGATTGTGGGCGTGGTCGGTGTGGCGGTAGACGTGCGCGATCGCGCCCCGGCACCGCTCGATCTCGAGGACTTTTTTGAGAACGCGACGGTCGGTCTGTGCTGGCTCGGGCCGGACGGCACCATCATGCGGGCCAACGCCGCCGAGCTGGACCTCGTGGGCTGTGGCCGCGACGAGTATGTCGGTCGGGACGTGCGCCAGTTCCACGTCGACCCGCAAATCGTTGACGATGTCCTGCGGCGTCTGCGCGCCGGAGAGACCGTCCGCAATGTCGAGACCCGGCTGCGGCACCGCAATGGATCGATCCGCTACGCGCTGCTCAGTGCGAACGCTCGGCTGGAGAACGGGCAGTTCGTGCACGCCCGCTGCGTCACGCGAGACGTCACGGAGCTCAAGCGGGCCGAGTCCGCCGTGGCGTACTTCAAGGCCATGGTCGAATCGGCGGACGATGCCATTGTCAGCAAAACGCTTGATGGAACGATCACAACATGGAACGCAGCCGCGACGCGCTTCTACGGATACGCCGCCGAGGAGGTCATCGGAAAGCCGATCGCGCTGATCGTTCCACCGGACCACCGTGAAGAGCTGACCAGCGTCTTCGAGAGCCTGCGGCGCGGCGAGCACATTGAGCATTACGAGACCACGCGCATGCGGAAGGACGGCACGCGCGTGGAGGTGTCGATCAGTATCTCGCCGATTCTCGACGCAGACGGTCATCCGGTTGGCGCCACCGCGATCACCCGGGATATCACGTACCGCCGGCAAGCCGAGCGACAGCTGCTGCGCGGGGCGCTGCACGATGCGGTCACCGATCTGCCGAACCGCGCCTCCTTCGTCGAGCGCTTGTCGCAGGCGCTGGCGCGCACGCGGCGCGACTCTGACTATCGGTTCGGTGTCCTGTTCGTCGACTGCGACCACTTCAAGGCGGTGAACGACCGGCTCGGGCACGCCGCCGGTGACCGTCTCCTCGTGGAAATCGCCAGGCGGCTGCAGTCGAGCGTGCGACCCGCTGACGTGGTCGCACGGCTCGGGGGTGACGAGTTCACACTGCTGCTCGAAGAGGTGGCGGGCCTTTCCGAAGTCGAGCATGTGGCGCGGCGTGTCGTCGACAGCCTGGCCGCGCCCTTCTTCTTAGAGGGGCGCGAGGTGCGTGCCAGCGCCAGCATCGGCGTCGTGCTGAGCGAGCCCCACTATGAGCAGGCCCAGGACATGCTGCGGGACGCGGACCTGGCCATGTACCGTGCCAAGGAGCGGGGGCGCGCGTGCTTCCAGGTCTTCGATGTCGAGATGCGAAACTGGGCCGAGGCTCGTTCGGGAATGGAGGCGGATTTGCGGGAGGCACTCGGGCGCAAAGAGTTCCGACTCGTGTTCCAGCCTATCGTGGAGATCGAGACCGGCCGGATGTACGCGTTCGAGGCCTTGCTCCGCTGGCACCACGGCAAGCGGGGGGTCCTCTTACCGCACGAATTCCTGCCGCTGGCCGAGCAGACCGGCCTCATCGTGTCGATCGGCACCTGGGTCCTGGGGGAGGCGTGCCGCTACGCGCGCACCTGGCAGAACGCAGTCCCCGGCGCGGGGCCGGTGCGGATCAGCGTGAACGTCTCGGCGAAGCAACTCGCGGATCCGCGCCTCGAAGACGAGTTGCGAGCGGCCCTCCAGGATGCCGGACTCTCGCCCGCTGCCCTGAGTCTCGATGTCACTGAGAGCGTGCTCATGGAGAGCCTCGACTCCTCCATCGCCCTTCTGAATCGGCTGCGGGAAGTGGGCATCCACTTACACATGGACGATTTCGGCTCTGCCTATTCGTCCCTGAGCTATCTGCCGCGCTTCCCCCTGCAGGGCATCAAGGTCGACCGGACCTTCGTGCACCGCATGGGTGCGCGCCGCACGGATGTGGAGATCGTGCGCTCGATCGTTGACCTGGCGGACCATCTCGGCCTCATTGTGATCGCGGAGGGAGTCGAGACCGCGGCGCAGCGCGAGCGCCTCATCGCCGTCGGATGCGAGCTCGGGCAGGGGTTCTTGTTTGCGAAAGCGCTCGAACCCGAAGCGGCCCGGGCACTGTTCGCCGAGCAGCAGCAGCTAGGTCCCAAGGCCGCGTGAGGAAAGGCTAGTCCTTCAAGGCCGGTGCGCCGGCCAGGAACTTCTCGATCACTTCGTTGCCGACGGTGGGCCGGATGTGCTCCAGCACGATGCGGCCGAGCCGCGGCACGTCTTCCTTGCGAAACCCGGCGGCGGAGAGGCCCGCCATCAACGCGGCGGGGCCTGCCACACCGATCATCTCGCCTGTGCGCGCGCCGCTCATCAGCGCACGTCCCATGTAGCTCTCATGGTTCGGCACCGCCACGCGAACCTTTTCGAACGTCGCCTTATCCACGGCCATGCGCATCGCCATCAGGATGGCGCCGATCCCCTTCTCGGCCTGGCCGGGCTCCACTTCGAGGTTGGCGACGATCTGCTCGACGAGACCCATGAGTGCCAACAATAAAAGCAAAAACGCGGACCTGCAAAGACTAGGCTGTTGCCCCAGTCTTTGCAGGTCCGCGCTTTTACTGCCCTACGGTGAAGTCAATTCTTTTGAGTACGCCGCCGGCCTCATCTCGAATCTCTACGTGCCATGCTCCCTTGGCATCGGCCGGGATTGTCTTCCGGCTCCAACTCCGCCACGGCGACCCGCCGATCGTGAGCGGGACGTCGCCTACCTGATCGCCGCCGTGAAACCAGACGTGATGCAGCGTCTGGCCGTTGGCTCCCGTCACGCGCATCCACAGCACGACGGTCCCGACGCTGTCGGCGAAGGCGGAGCCGGTATCCTGGGGCGCGCGGTCCGCAACGTTCCGCGCCAGGACCGCGTCGACCGTGATATTGCTCGCCGGCGCGGCCGCCGGCGGTGGCGCCGCGGGGGGAGCCTGTTTGGTGGTATCCTGCGCGGCGAGGGATCCTACGAAGCCCAGCAGCAGCACCGGCATGAGCAGCGCTTTCATGCGGACACTCCCTGGTTGATGTGCGCGCGTTCCGCCGCGCGCCGGCTGCGCCGTTCCAGCGACGCGCCGAGCACCGCGGCGATGAGACAGCCGAACAGCGTCCCACCCATCTGAAAGCCTAGCTGATACTCGAGTTGTATCCAATGGCATTTAGGCGCGAAGATCGGACCGACCAGACGGCCGCATTTGTCCTGCGAATAGGCGAATCCCCAACTCGCCGCGAGGCCGAAGATGAGCGGCAACAGCGCGATGAAGAAATGCCGGAGTTGGAGCTTCATCGGCCACGCTCGATGTGCCAGCGATCCATGACGCCACCTCCTTCGATCACCACGTATTCGTCGAAATGCGCCTCGGTGAGGCAGGAATGATTGGGCATGATCTCGACGTGCTGTCCCACCTTGAATTTCCCTTCGATTGCCGCGGGCGCTGTGGCGCGAATGACGCCGTGCTCCTGCGAAACGGACGCGACCGTCAGCTCCGGATGATCCTTCACCGTGCCGAACGCCGTCTCGATACCCAGATGGGTGGGTCCAAGATCCTTCGAAAGGGAAAGAGCGCCGGCATCCACGACGAAGTACGATGCGCCCGGTTGATGAGACACGACCGTCGCCAGGACTGAGACCGCGACATCGCTCGGTTCGCAACAACCGATCAGGACCATGGTCCGGTCATAGAAGATGTAGTTCCCGGGCCTGGCTTCTGTGACGCCCGTCAAGTCTTTTACGGCCGCCATCGCGGGGGTCGACCCCACGCTGACACCGCGGATGGGCAGGCCGTCCCTGCGGAGCAGCTCCGCGAACCATGCCATCACTTGGCGTTCCTGCTCGGCGATCTGCGCCGCTTCCTCCTTGTTACGCGTGCGGTACGCGTGACCCGAATGGCTGAGAATCCCGTCGAAGGTGAGACCGCGCTCCGCCCCGAGCTCTCGCGCGACCTCGAGTGCGTAGCGGGACGACGGGTCGACCCCGGCCCGGTGATAGCCGCAGTCGACCTTGAGCCAGACGTGCAGGCCGGTGCCGGCCAGCGCCTTGGCGGTGTCGAGATCGTCGAGAATCACGCGCAGCGTCACACCGTCCCGCGCGATGCGTTGCACGTGTGGAACGTGTGACGGATCGAGCGGAAACGCCCACGTCAGGTCGGTGAAGCCGCCGCGCGCGAAGGCCTGCGCTTCGAACAGCGTGGACACCGTGATTCCCTGCGCCCCCAGGGCGACCTGGCGACGGCCCAGCTCGAGACACTTGTGCGTCTTGATGTGCGGCCGCAGCGAGACGCCGAGTTTTTTGGCGCGGCCGGCCATGGTTTTGAGGTTTCGCTCCATCACGTCGCAGTACAGCAACAGCGCCGGCGTTTCTACGTCAAGCATCGATGCGACGGCCGCTAACCTCCACCCGTTTCATGCGCTCGATTCGTCCCGAGCCGCCGATGAACGCCGACGCAGCCCAGCTTGTCAGGCCCACGATGATGGCGCCGACCGTAGCCGAGAACAGGCCCACGACGTGAAATCCCGGAACGAGCGCGGCCACGAGTGCGAGCGAGATGCCGTTCACGATCAGGATGAAGAACCCGAGCGTCAGCACCGTCAGCGGGAGGGTGAGGATGAGGATGATTGGGCGAATGACCGCGTTGACCACGCCGAGCAGCAGCGCGGACACGATCAGGGCACCGGTGCTGTCGAAGGCGAGACCGGCAAGGAGCCGATCGGCGACCCACAAGCCGAGCGCGGTGATCAGCAGTCTGACAAGGAAGCCTCTCATGGAGCGGAAGATAACCGCTGGGAGCGGCCCGCGACGAATCGCGCGGTCATCCCGGGACGTGCCTGCACACCCAGCTTGGAGTCGAGGAGAATCGCCCCGCTCAGCGAATCGCGGCCGGCCCAGGCGAGCGACAGCCCAGCAAAGGGGCCCAGGTCCGCGGGCCAGCCGCTGACAATAGCCTGCTCCGGTTGGCCGAACCAGGTGACGGCGAGCGTGTCGGCGCGCGGCGCGCGAAAAACGACGCGCCCCCGGAACACACATTCACGGCCGACGACCAGCGTGGCGGTATCGAGGGTGATGTCGCCCAGCCGGAACCGATCGCTCATGCCGGGAGCGGTGGGAAACGTCATCGTGTCTCCACGCGCAACCACCCAGTGGCCGGCATAGGGCAGGGAGTACCGGCGCAGGCGGTCGAACTGATGGCCGGAGCAGGGGTTGGGAGGTCCACACGCGGCGACCACGAGCACCGCGCCGCACATCACGGCGCGCATCAGAACTCCATGGTATCCCTCGCCACCGTGTCGCTGCTGCGGATGCGCGCGCTCATGGAGTCGGCCGCCTTCATCGCGCGTCCGACGGCACGCGCGTTGGGGATCTTCGAGTTCGCGAGAATGCTGTCCTTCTGGCGCTCGGTGAGCGTATCGCGGTTGACCGTTTGACCCGATTTGTCCGAGCCACAAGCCATCAGGATGCAGAGCGGAACCAGCCAGAGGATTGATTTCATGGCTCGCAACGTTAACAATCTCCGCTGCGGTTGCAACTCACAATGCTTCCAAGGGAGAGACCATGCGACGTTTGGCGATCGTCCCTGCGCTCCTCGTGCTCGCGGCATGCAGCCAGCCATCCATCGCAGACCGCCTCGTGGCAGGCCAATGGGTTGACCTCACGTACGACTTCGACTCGACCACCATCTATTGGCCGACCGCTCAGCCCTTTCACCTCACCGTCGTCTCGGCGCAGCGGACGCCCGGCGGGTGGTACTACGCGGCGAATAACTTCAGCGCCGCAGAACACGGTGGCACACATCTCGATGCCCCGGTGCACTTCATCGAAAAGAAACACACCACCGATCAGATTCCGCTGAGCCAACTGCTTGCGCCTGCCGTGGTCATCGACGTGCGCGGAAAAGCCGACTCCAATCCCGACTATCGCGTGCACCAGTCAGACATTACCGCCTGGGAAGCGGCGCACGGAGATATCCCGGAGGGCAGCATCGTGCTGATCCGTACGGGTTGGGGAACGCGCTGGCCCGATCGCGCGCGCTACCTCGGCACCACGAAAACGGGCCCGGTGGGCGTCGCGCAGCTGCATTTTCCCGGTCTGGACCTCGATGCGGCCCGCGCGCTGGTCCGCCGCAGGGTCGGTGCGGTGGGAATCGACACGCCGAGCATCGATTACGGCCAGTCGACGACGTACCAGGTGCATCGCCGGCTGTTCGCCTCGAACGTGCCGGCCTTTGAGAATGTGGCGCACCTGGAGGAATTGCCGCTCACCGGGGCATTCGTGATCGCGCTGCCGATGAAGATCAAGGGCGGCAGCGGCGGGCCACTGCGGATCGTGGCGCTGCTTCCCTAGGACGTCGGCAGTCCTTTGCGGAGGACTTCCTCCATCACATCCGCAAAGCGATCGACCTCCGCCAGCGTCGTGTAGACGTTCGGCGTGATCCGCAGGCAGTTGAACTCGGGATGCGCGATCGGCGTGACGATGATGCGGTGCCGGTCGAACATGAAGCCGGCGAGCTTCCCGACGTCGAGCTGGCCCGGGGTAAACGAGGCCAACCCGCACGACTGCGCGGGATCGTAGGGCGTGAGGATCTTCACGCCGGGGACACGCTCCAGCCGCCTGGCCCAGCGGTCGCGCAGGAAGCGCAACCGCGCCGCCTTCCGCTCGGGTCCGATGCCGTCCAGAAAATCCAGCGCTTCCACGATCGCGTTGTGATTCGCCGCCGGATGTGTCCCGATTTCCTCGAACTTGCGAATGTTGTCGTTCATCTCGGGTGGTGCCGCCATCATCGGCCAGATCTTCGCGATCTTCGCGCGCCGGACGTACAGGAACCCCGTGCCGATCGGCGCCGTGAGCCATTTGTGGAGGCTCGTGCCGTAGTAATCGCAGTCCAGCTCGTCGCGCATGAACGGGAAATGCGCGTACGCGTGCGCTCCATCCACGATCACTTCGATGCCGCGCGCTCGGCCCAGCTCGCAAATCTGCTTCACCGGGAAGATCTGTCCGGTGAGATTCGTGATGTGGCAGATGTGGATGACCTTGGTCCGCGGCGTGATCGCGGCTTCGATCCGCCGGGCGAGATCATCCTGCGACGGCGGCGGCACGGGGAAGGTGATCTGCTTCAGCACGATGCCGTCGCGCCGCTCGCGCTGCTTCCAGGTGGTGATCATGCGCGGATAGTCTTGCGTCGTCGTCAGGACTTCGTCGCCGCGCTGCAGCGGCAGGCCGAGCTGCACGATCTCGAGCGCCTCGCTCGCATTGCGCGTGATCGCCATTTCTTCGGGATCGCACCCGAAGTTCGCCGCCAACCGGCGGCGCACGGCCTCGATCTCGGGCTCGATCCATGCCCACATCGTGATCGCGGGCGCCTGGTTCGAGACGGCGAGGTAGCGCTGGAAGGCGGCGTTCACGACGCGCGGTGACGGCGCGACGCCGCCGTTGTTCAGATTGATCATGCCCCGATCGATGTCGAACGCCGCCTGGATCTCACGCCAGAAGTCTTCGTCCTGCGCGATATCCTCGGGACTCCTGCCATCGACGTGCCGCGCGGCCGGAAGGATCCGCGCAAGCGCGTCACTCTTCAACGCGGGGAGGGTGGCCGTAGCGGCGAACAGCGAACCGAGAAAGCGACGGCGTGTGGGCATCAGGAGCCTCAGGAGCCTCGGGTGAGTCGATGGACCGTCCGTACGTAATAAAGCAAAACTCCCCGCCCGGCCAGAGCCGGACGGGGAGTCGGTGCTCCTGTGCGATTACAGGCCGGCGAACGTGCCGGCCGGCGCGAACAGGTTAGAGACGGTATTGCCGAAGTTCTGGAACGCATCGAACAGCTTCTCGAGTGCGATCAGGTCCGCGGCCGTTAGTGGCTGACCACCCGCATCGACCCACTGCGCCGTGGCAGGATCGCCACTGATCGACGCCACCGGATGGCCGTCCACGTAGACGGCGACGCTGACGGTGACCGCGTTGGTCAGGTTGTTGATCGTGATGTGGCCCACGGCCCTGATCGTCTGACCGTTTTGAATCAGCTTGAAATCGGCGTTGATGACGATGTTCGGGTCTTCGAACGCCACCGACTCGTTCAGCATCAGCGTGATGGCCGGGTTGTTCAGCGCGAACGTCGCCTGGACATTGGCACCACCGCCGTTGACCGAAAGCGTCTCATCGAACGAGAGCGTCTTGTTATCGCCCCCGTTCAGCCCGTTCGTGATCGTGCCCGAAACGGTCGCAGTGGCGGAGGTCACACCGCTGGTGAACGACGCGGTGTAGTCGACATACGTCGTCGCCCCACCTTTGACCAGAATCTGCAACTGCAGCTTGGTCGGCGTGCTCTGATCGATGACGTCGAGCGTGCCGATCGCGCTCACCGGCTCGACGACCTGGCCGTCCAGGCCGGTCGCATAGAGCACGAAGCGCACGCCGGTCAGGTTCGCGACGGTGGTGCCTTGGTACCTGTACTGATTGAGCGCGGTATCCCACTCGAAGACCCGACCATACATCGTGTCGGGGATGATCCGGCCCTGGGCTGCGGACACACTGAGGTTGGGCACGATTCTCTGCAGCTTCTGCGCCTGCTGCAGGCTCGGGAGGAACATGCGGGCGCCCGTCCGGACCAGCTTGGGCCGCAGCGTCTCGACCAGACTCGCGGCCGGACGGAACGCCGGCGCGGTCGCGACATCGAGCATGATCGACGCGGTGGAGAAGCTGCGGAAGACGTCGCTATCGAACGCGGAGTCGACCGCCGAGAGATTGGCCGAGACCGCAGCCGGATCGTTGAAGTCGACCGGGGACGGCGCGTCTTTGCCGCACGCCACCATCGCCGCTAAGCCGACCACGACTCCGGCACGAAGGAGCAACCGCATACAACCTCCAAAGAGGAATTGTGGGGACGAAACTGAATTCTGCACGCGCAACGGCCGGAGGTGCTGTGACCTCCCGCACGCTTCACCAGGCTAGGCGATTACGCCACCGCCGAGCAATCGATCCTTGGCGTCGTACAGCACGCCCGATTGCCCTGGTGCGATCGCCCGGACTGGCTCGGCGAGCCGGAGCGCGATGCGGTCGTCCGCCTGCGCAGCAATCGTGCCGGGGACGGCACGCGCGCGATAGCGGCATTGCACCCACACGGCGTCACCTGGCGAGAGCGGATCGGCCAGCCAGTTGACCTCTTCGAGAGACACGTCGTGTCCGAACAACTCCGCGCCTGATCCGACGACGACTTCGCGCGTCTCGGGCCGGATCGCGACGACGTACAGCGGCGACCTCGAGCCGCCGGGCAAGCCGCGACGCTGGCCGACGGTGTAGCGCGCGAACCCCTCGTGCTCGCCGATTACTGCGCCGTTCGTGGTGACGAGCGGGCCCGGCAGCAGCGCCGGCGCATCGGCGGGAAGATGTTGCTCGAGCACCGCGACGTAGTTGTCGTCGGGCACGAAACAGATCTCGACCGATTCCTGCTTGTCCGCCGTCACCAATCCGAGCCGCCGCGCGACGGTGCGCGTTTGCTCCTTGGTGAGATCGCCCACGGGCGTCAGCATGCGGCGCACCACGGCGCGATCGATGCCCCACAGGAAGTACGATTGATCCTTCTGGCGGTCACGCCCGCGGTACAGCGCGCCGCCGTCCGCGATCGCGTAGTGGCCGGTCGCAATCGCATCGCAGTCGAGCGCATCCGCGTGATAGAGGAAGTCGCGGAACTTGGTAAATGAGTTACAGCGCACGCAGGGAATCGGCGTGCGCCCGCGTGCGTACTCGGAAACGAAATTGTCGATCACGTCGTGGCCGAACCGGTCCTCGAGATTCAGGACGTAGTGCGGAATGCCGAGCTTGTGCGCCACCAGCTTCGCGTCGGTGATCGAATCGAGGGAGCAGCAGGGACGGTCGGGAACGGTGTCGCCGTAACAGAACAGCTTCATCGTGGCGCCGATCACGTCGTGACCCTGCCCGACGAGCAGCGCCGCGGCGACCGAGGAATCGACGCCGCCCGACATCGCAACGAGGACTCTCATCGGTGCAAGACGGTTGAGAGGGACCGCACCTTCTCGACGATCCGTGGCAGAACCGCAGCGAGTGCCTCGACGTCCTCGGCAGTGCTGTCCTTCCCGAACGAGAAGCGCAGCGCCGCCACCCCCAGCTCGCGTGGGACGCCCATCGCCGTGAGCACATGCGACGGCTCGACGGCGCCCGTGCTGCAGGCGGATCCCGACGAGCAGGCGATCCCGGCGAGGTCGAGGTGCATCAGCAGCGCTTCGCTGTCCGTCCCGGGAATCGACACGTTCGAGATGTGTGGCGCGCGCGCGCCCTGCCAACCGTTGATCAGGGCATCGGGGACGATCGCGACCAGACGCTGCTCCAGCGCGTCGCGCAGCTCGCCCAGCCGCGCCGCCAGGCTCTGTTGCTCTTCGGCCGCCAGACGGGCCGCGACGCCCAACCCGACGATGCCGGGGACATTCTCGGTGCCGGGCCGAATTCCGAACTGCTGGCCGCCGCCGTGGATGATCGCCTCGACCGCCTTGCGGTCGCGCACGATCAGCGCGCCGACGCCCTTGGGAGCGCAGATCTTATGGCCGGAGATGGTGAGGAGGGTGCATTTGACGTCGCGGAGCGATACCGGAACCTTGCCGAACGCCTGAACGGCGTCCGAGTGAAACGAGACGCCCGCTTCGCAACATCGCGTCGCCAGCTCGGCCACGGGCTGCACTGTACCGACTTCATTGTTGACCCACATCACGCTCACGACCGCGACGCCGCGGGCCAGCGCCTTGTCGAGTGCCGCGCCGTCGACTTGTCCCGAGGCCGCCACCGGCAGGATGACCTCCTCACCGCCCAGGTGCTTCACGGCATGGGCCGCGGCGAGGGCCGCCTTGTGCTCCGTGGCGGAGACCGCGACGCGGAACGGCCCGCCGCGGTCTCGCGCCGCGAGCGCCGCGCCGATGATGGCGAGGTTGTCGGCCTCCGTCCCGCCGGAGGTGAACACCACCTGATTCGGCTCGGCGCCGACGGCGGTAGCGACCGCGCGCTTCGCCTCTTCGATGCCCGCGCGCGCGGCGCGTCCGAATCGGTGCGCGGACGAGGGGTTGCCGAAGGCTTCCTTCCCGAGATAGGGAAGCATCGCCTCGAGCACCTCGGGCCGCACCGGAGTCGTCGCGGCGTTGTCGAGATAGGTGACGCGCTTCGTCATGGAAGGCGCAATCTACAAACTAGATGGACTGGACGCCAAGCTTCAGCACGTCATCCACTTCCAGGGTCTCCGCCGTGTAGAACGGCTCGCCATAGCGGCGCCGGATGAGCGAGCCGTAATGAGCCGACTGGACGCGGATCAGCTCGTACAAGTCCTGCCCCGTGGGATGGATCTCACCGGCGGCTTTCGCACCGGTGAACTGCGATGCGTAACAGCGAATCGCTTCCATCTTCACTTCAAACACGTCCGAGATGTCCACGACAAACGTCGGCTTCACCGGGTCTTCGCGATAGGCGAGAGCGTACAGCAGCTTGTACGGCCGATGGGCTTCGCCACCCTTGCCCGGCGCATACTTCGCGAGACCGGCCAGGTAACACGCATCGCGGCCCAGCTCCGCCGCGATGCGGTGATCGGGATGCCGTCCCACCGAGTAGGGGAGAATGACGACCCGGGGTTTTGCGCGACGTATCATCTCGACGACTTGCTTTCTCGACGCTTCATCGTTCGTGAGATGCGCGTCCGGCATTTTGGCATTGACTCGCAGCGCGACACCGAGCGTCTGCGCCGCACACTCCGCCTCCGCGGCGCGGGTGGCCGCGTCGCCGCGGGTGCCCATTTCGCCTTGCGTGAGATCGAGGATGCCGACGCGATGTCCCGCCCGCACCGCGCGGGCGAGTGTTCCGCCACAGGTGAGCTCGACGTCGTCGCGATGCGCGGCGATGGCGAGCAGGTCCACTTGTTCACTCATACCGGAGTGCCTCGACTGGATCGAGCTTCGCCGCGCGTGCCGCGGGTGCAATGCCGAAGACCAGGCCGACGAGGATCGATGCGGCGGTCGCAACCGCTGCCGGCACGACGGGTATCGTCGTGCTGAACGCGAGCAGCCGCTTCAGGACCTCACCCACGCCTACCCCCAGCACGATACCGATGATGCCGCCCAGCAGCGTCAGCGTGGCTGCTTCGACCAGGAATTGCCACAGGATCGCTCGGCGCGTCGCGCCGAGCGCTTTGCGCAGGCCGATCTCCCGCGTCCGGCTCGTCACCGAAACCATCATGATGGCCATCACTCCGATGCCTCCCACCATCAGCGCGATGCTGGAGAGCACGAGCATCACGAAGAAGAACGCAAACGTCAGGCTGTCGAAGATACTCAGGACCTGATCGGACGTGAGCAGGTCGAATGTGTTGGCGGTGCCGACGCGCAGGCCGCGCAGCCGCCGCAGGGTCACCGTTGCGGCATCCATCGCGCGACTGACGCTGACCTCGGGCTTCGGCTTCACGAGGATGATCAGGCTATTCCACTCGTCGATGATGAAGCTGCGGCGCGCGGATTCGAACGGCACCACCGCGGCGATCTCGGGCGTCCCCGGCACCTCGAAGATATTCGTGGGTCGTTGCCACACGCCGATGACCTTGAACGGATGCCCCCCGATCCGGACGACGCGGCCGAGTGGGTTCACGGCGCCAAACAGCCGGTCGACGGTGCGCTGCTCGACGATGGCGATGGGCTCACCACCGCGCAGCTCCGCCGCGGTGAACGAGCGGCCGGACGAAATGCCCCCGCCGAGGATTTCCATGAAGCGGTCATCGGCGCCGAACACCCCCAGGATCCGCGTGTGATTCCCGCCGTATTCGAACCGCTGGAAGACCTGCGTCCAGATCGCGGCATAGTGGATTTCGGGCAAGCGCGCGATCGCGTCGGCGTCCTGCGGGACGAGCTTTGGGCGGATGCGCACCTCGCGTGGCACCGCGTCCGGATTCACGCCCGTGGTGGAGAAATAGCGGAGCACGCGGAACGTCGTTGGCCCGACGACCTCGAGCGTATTGACGATCTGTTCCCGAAAGCCGGCGACGATGGAGGCCATCGCCATCACCGTCGCGATGCCGATCACGACGCCGAGCACCGTGAGCGCCGAGCGCAGTTTGTTGGCGCGCAGCTGATCGAACGCGATCCGCCAGCCCTCGCGGACCGAGTGGAGTTTCATCTACTCCTGCCGGAGGGCTTCGATCGGATCGAGGCGTGATGCGCGATGGGCGGGATACACCCCGAACGCGACCCCCACCACGATGCCGAGTAACAGCGCGATGCCGATCGACCATCCCGTGACGCGTGCCGGCAGCGGCGACAGGACCTGTACCAGGCCGGCCAGTCCCGCGCCGACGGCGAGGCCGGCGATCCCGCCGAGCACCGACAGCGTCAGCGCCTCGGCGAAAAACTGGCGCCGGATATCGCGGCGCGCGGCCCCGAGCGCCTTGCGAATCCCGATTTCGCGCGTGCGCTCGGTGACGCTCATGAGCATGATGTTCATGATGACGATGCCGCCGACGACGATGCCGATCACCACGACGGCGGGCACGACGGTGAAAATGACGCGGGTGAGCTTGGCCCAGAACGCGATCAGCCCTTCACCCGTGTCGATGGTGAAGTCGTTATCCGCGCCCGGCCGCAGGCGGTGGGCGATGCGCATCGCTTCCTCCGCGCGCAGCATCGCGGGCGCGACGCCGTCCGCCGTCGGCATCTTCACCGAGATCACCATGGTCAGGCGGCGCCCGTACATCGATTCGAACGTGGTCAGCGGCAGCATCACGAAACCGTCCCACGATTGCCCCAGCACCGTGCCCTTCTTCGCGATCACGCCCTTCACGACCAGCTGAATCCCTCGAACCCGGATGCTCCGGCCAATGGCGGCTTCGATGGTGCCGAACAGCTTGTCGGCGACGTCGTAGCCGAGCACCGCGACGTAGCGCCGCTGCTGGATGTCGATGTCGCTGATCGGCGCTCCCGCGGCGAACGTGTAGTCCTGCACCAGCACGTACGGCGCCGTCACGCCGAAGATGAAGACGTCGCCGGTCGTGCGGTTGCGCCACTGCACGTCCGCCATCGGGGTCGGCCAGCCCGACTGCAGCGCGATGGCTTCCGCATCGGGGACCGCGCGGGCGATGAAGCCGACGTCCTCCGGCGCGATGATCGGCCGGCGCTGGATCTGCTTCCACGCCTCGTCGTCGATGAATCCGATCTGAATCGGATCGCGCCGGATCTGGAACGCGTTGACGCCCACGATGGCGCCGGCCAACCGGTCGCGGACGTAGGCGTTCATGCCCTGGATGACGGCGACGACGGCGACGAGGAACGCCACCGAGACGATGATGCCGAGCAGCGTGAAGAACGAACGGAGCTTATGGCTCCAGATCGTATCGACGGCGAGAATCACGGCTTCGAAGAGAGGCACGGCTACAAAGCTAAGGGCTGCCGCCCTATTCGTATCGCAGTGCTTCCACGGGATCCAGCCGCGCCGCCCGGCTCGCGGGATAGAGTCCGAACCCCACGCCCGTGAGCGCCGAGGCGAGGAGCGCCGCGACGATCGACCAGAGCGGCACGTTTGCCGGGATGGGCGTGACGTGCGAGATGAGGAACGCGAGCGCGCCGCCGGCGAGCATGCCGACCGCGCCGCCCACCAGGGTGAGGGTCGAGGCCTCGACCAGGAATTGCCACAGGATGGCGCGGCGCGTGGCTCCCAGCGCTTTGCGCACACCGATCTCCCGCGTCCGTTCGGTCACGGAGATCATCATGATCGCGATGACGCCGACCCCGCCCACCATCAGGCCAATCGACGACAACACCAGCATCACGAGGAAGAACATCCCGGTCACCTGGTTCCAGGAATCGAGCAGCTTGTCCTGCGTCACGATCGAGAAGGTGTTTTCCTGGCCCGGCTTGAGGCCGCGGATCGACCGCAGCGTCGCGACCACTTCGTCCATGGACTCCTGTTGCGTGAATCCGGGCGCGGGCGAGACCGCGAGCCGCATCCATCCCTTGAAGTACGGCACACTCTTCACGAACGCGCCGTGGGGAATGCCGACGAACGGTGGCGCGGCGCCGCTGAACAGACTCGGCGGCTGCGCATACACGCCGATGACCGTAAAGGGCGCGCCGGCGATGTGGATCGTCTGTCCGATCGGGTCGCGCCCGCGAAACAGCTGGTCCTCGAGCTTGCGATTGATCACCGCCACGGCGGCGTTGGAGAGATCCTCGAACCGCGTGAACGTCCGCCCCGGGTACACATCGCCGCCGTTCACCTCGACCCACTCCGCCGACAGCCCGGAGACCTGCACCGATTCGAGCCGCAGGTCCTTGAACTCCACAGTGGCGGAGCTTTCCTCGCGGCGGGTCACGTACCGCACGGACGGCAGCAGCCGGATGCGGTCGGCTTCCAGCTCGTTGATCGCGGGGTTGCGCCGCCACGGGCTGTTCTCGTCCGAACCGTCCGAGACCATCACACCGGCCTGAAAGAATCGCCACACGAGGAAAGTGCGCGGCGCGATCGACTCGAACACACCCGCCACGCTCTTGTTGATCCCGCTGATCAGTGCGGCCATCAACATCACCACCATCACGCCGATGGCGATGCCGAGGATCGTCAGCGCGGCTCTGGCCTTGCTGGAGCGGAGCGACTGCAGCGCGATGCCGACGCCCTCGAACAGTCCGGTCACGTCTCGGCTCGCAGTGCGGTGATCGGGTCGAGCCGGGCCGCGCGGCTCGCCGGGTACACGCCCGCGACGATCCCGACGCCGGCGCCCAGCACCACGCCGACCACGATGGACCACGGCGCGACGGCGGCGGGCAGCGGGGTGAGCGCGGCGACCGCCGCGGCCAGGGCGATCCCGACGCCGACTCCCGCAGCCGCCCCCACCGTGGCGAGCGTGGTGGCTTCGACCAGAAACTGCCGCAGGATGTCGCTGCGCCGCGCGCCCAGCGACTTGCGAATGCCGATCTCGCGGGTCCGCTCGGCAACCGCCATCAGCATGATGTTCATGATGACGATGCCGCCGACGACGAGCGAGATGCCCGGAAGGAAGGGGAGCGCGTAGTTGAGAATGCCGCTGATCTTGCCCCAGAAGTCGAGCACCTCATCCGCGGTCTCGAGCGCGAAGTCGTCAGTCTGTCGCGGGCGCAGGTGCCGCCGGCTGCGCATCACCGCCTCGGCCTGCGTCATCGCCTCCCGCATGTCTGCCTGCGAGTTGGCCTTCACCGCGAGCGCGTCCACGACGCGTGGCGGATTGACGAAACGCTTGAGCGGGGCGCTGGCTGGGGCGACCGCGAACTTGTCGAGCGACAAGCCGAATAGGTTGCCTTGCTTCTCGACCACGCCGATCACCCGGTAGGGGATCTCGAAGATCTTCACCTCACGACCGATCGGGTCCTGCCCCTCGAACAGCTTGTCAGCCAGGTCGTGTCCGAGCACGAGGACCGGGAGGCCGGCCTGGACCTCCTGCCCGGTGAACGCGCGGCCCTGCTCGATGGTGAGCGAACGGATCTCGAAGTAGAGCTCCGTCGCAGCGGTGACCTGGACGTCTTTCGCCGTCCGCTTGCCCGCGGTCAGGGTGCCGCGCGTGTTCGACTCCCAGGCCGCGACCATCGGGACGGTCACGTGGTGCATCACCGCCTGGGCGTCTTCGTAGGTGACGCGCGGCCGGCGCATCCAGGACCGCCACATCGAGTCGGTCACGTTGCCGAGCTGCACGTCGGGAAATTGGCGCAGGCGGAACGTGTTCACGCCGAGCAGCGTGCCCGCGAACTTGTCGGTCATGTAGCGGTTCATTCCTTCCACGACCGACACCACGGCGATGAGGAACATCACGCCGATGAAGACGCCGATGATCGAGAAGCTGCTCTTGAGCTTCTGTGCGCGGAGGGTCTGAAAGGCGAGGCGGACGGCGTCGAGGAAGGACACCGCCGCTATTCGTACCGCAGCGCTTCTACTGGATCCAACCGCGCCGCTTTACTGGCCGGATAGATACCGAAGACGAGCCCGGTCGCGGCCGCGATCACCAGGGCGGCAATGATCGATCCGAACGGCACGTAGGCTGGTACCGGCGTGAGCGTGTGGAGCAGGAACGCGATCCCCCAGCCGAACACCATGCCGACGATGCCGCCCACGAGCGTCAGCGTCGCGGCCTCGACGAGGAATTGCCACATGATTTCACGCCGCAGCGCGCCCAGCGCTTTGCGCACGCCGATTTCGCGGGTCCGCTCCGTCACCGAGATCATCATGATCGCGACGACGCCGATGCCCCCGACGATCAGGCCCACCATCGACAGCGCGACCATGAGATACCGCGCGAGTTTGGTGAAGCTGTTGACGGCCTGCACGTACACTTCCTGGGTGACCGCGTCGAAGTTGTTCTTCTGGCCGGGTCGAAGCCCGCGCATCGTCCGCAGTGCCATCGTGACATCGTCGATCGCGCGCTCGACCGGAACCGAATCTTGGGGCACGACGAACATGTCCATCCAGCCGGGCCAGTACCGCAGGTCCTTTTGGAAGGTCCCGTGCGGCATCATGACCTCGGGTCGGTCGGACTCGCCGAACAGCCGCGGCGGGGGATTGTAGACCCCGACCACGTCGTAGGGCAGCCCGCCGATCTTGATGCGCCGTCCCATCGGGTCGCGCTGGCCGAAGAGGTTCTCGGCCAGCTTGTTATTGATCACCGCGACGTGCGCGTTCGACGCGTCCTCGAGGTGCGTAAACGAGCGGCCCGGGTCTATCTGGCCGCCCTCGATCTTGGGCCAATCGGCATTGCGCCCGCGAATCCCGATCGCGGCCATCCGGTGGCCTTCGAATTCGATGTCTGCCGAGGTGTACTCGTCGACGACGACGAACGCGATAGTCGGGAGCTGCGCGAGCCGGTCTGCCTCTGCGACCGTCATCGGCGGCCGGCGTCGCCATGGATTCGGGTCCTCCGGGTCCTGATCGTTCTGCCCGCCCCAGTACCGTCCGACCCAGAAGGTCTTCGGCCCGAGCGACGCCAGCATGTCCGAGATCCCTTTATTGAAGCCGCTGATCAAGGCGCCGATCACCATGACGACCGTGACCCCGATTGCGACGCCCAGGATCGTCAACGCGGCGCGCATCTTGTGCGCGCGCAACGATGTCAATGCGATGCCGACGCCCTCGAACAGTCCGGTCATACGGTTACTCCTGTCGCAGCGCGGTGATCGGATCGAGCTTCGCGGCGCGCGTCGCGGGGTACACGCCGAAAACGATGCCGACAACCGCACCCATGAGCGCGCCCATGAACACGGAGACGGGGGAAACGCTCGCGGGCAGCGGCGTGATCTTGTTGATCAACATCGTGAGGGCGATTCCCGCAACGATCCCGAAGCTCGCTCCCACGAGCGAGATCGCGGTCGACTCCGCGAGAAACTGGCGCAGCACGTCCCGGCGCCGGGCGCCCAATGATTTGCGCAGCCCGATCTCGCGCGTCCGCTCCGCCACCGCCATGAGCATGATGTTCATGATGACGATGCCGCCAATTACGAGCGACACGAGGACGATACCCGGAATGACGGTCGTGAGAATGCCGCTGATGCCCGCCCAGAAGCGCTGCACGCCTTCGGACGTATCGAGCGCGAAGTTGTCGTCCTGCTTGGGCCGGAGATGGCGCCGGCTGCGCATGATCCCCTCGGCCTGCGACATCGCCTCGCGCATCTCGATGTCCGAGCGCGCTTTCACCAGGAATGCGTCGAGAATCCCCGGTGGGTTTACGAGGTTCTGAGCTGGCGAGAGGGCCGGCACCACGACGAAGCGATCCAGTGGAAAGCCCAGAATGCTGCCCTGATGCTCGACCACGCCAACGACGCGGTACGGGACGCCGCCGATCCGCACGCTGTGCCCCAGCGGTGCGCGCTCGGCGAACAGACGCTTGGCGACCGCATCGCCCAGCACGGCGACTGGAGCGCCCGAGCGGTTTTCCTCACCCGTGAACGGCCGGCCCAGCGCGATGTTGAGATTCTTGATGTCGAAATAGCGCTCACTCGCCGCGGTGAGGTCGATGTCGCGCGCTTCTTTATTGCCGTAGGAAACGGTAACCCGGTCGCTCGACTGCCAGGCGGTGATCACCGGGACCGTGAGAGCCGCGCTGATCGCCTCGGCGTCGCTAAACCGGACGCGCGGGCGCCGCCGCCAGGCCCGCCACACCGAGTCCGGCACGTTCGGCGTGAACATCGGCTGGCGACGCAGCTGGAAGGTGTTCACGCCGTACAGCGTCTGCGCGAACTTCTCCGTCATGTAGCGGTTCACGCCGTTGGCGATCGAGCACGAAGCGATCAGCGACGACACGCCGACGAAGACGCCCAGCAGCGAGAAGCTACTCTTCAGCTTCTGGGCCCGGATCGTCTGAATCGCGAGACGGAACGCCTCGAAAAACCGCACGTCAGGCCGCCCGGGCCTGGTCCGTCGCGACCACCCCGTCGCGCAGCGTGATCACGCGCGCCGCATGCGCCGCGATGTCCTGCTCGTGCGTGACCATCACGACCGTCTGTCCCTGGCGGTGCAGCTCCGCGAAGACGCCCATGATCTCGCTGCTGGTCGTGGAATCGAGGTTCCCCGTCGGCTCATCGGCGAGCAGAATGCTGGGCTCGTTCACCAGCGCCCGCGCGATGGCGACGCGCTGGCGCTGGCCGCCCGACAGCTCGTTGGGCTTGTGGTCCATACGGTCGCCGAGGCCGACGCGCTGGAGCGCATGCGCGGCGCGCTCGCGCCGCCCGCGCGCCGACATGCCGGCGTAGATCAGCGGCAGCTCGACGTTGTGCAGCGCGTCGGCGCGCGGCAGCAGGTTGAACGTCTGGAAGACGAACCCGATTTCCTTGTTCCGGATGCGGGCCAGCTCATCGTCAGCCAGATCGCTGACCTTCTGCCCGTTGAGCCAGTACTCGCCGCTCGTCGGCGTATCGAGGCAGCCGATGAGATTCATCAGGGTCGACTTTCCCGATCCCGATGGGCCCATGACGGCCACGTATTCGTTTTTCTGGATCTGCACGCTCACGCCGCGCAGCGCCCGCACGAGCTCGGAGCCCATGTCGTACTCGCGCGTCAGCTTGTGCGCCAGGATGATGACGTCGGGAAGCGGCGTATCCCCCGTGCGAAAGAGCTGGACCGTGCTCACGAGCGGCGCCGGCTGGTCGTGTCGCCCGATTCGCGGCTCGGACGCACCCGCGCGCCTTCCTTCAGATCGCGGATGGCCTGATACGGGCCCGCCACGATCGTGTCGCCCTGATGCACGCCTTCGACGACCTCGAAGTGCTCCTCGCCGGCAATGCCGACCTTCACGGCATGGAACGTCGCCACACCAGCATGAATGAGGAACACGCCTTCCGTTTCCTTCTTATTGCCGGCACCCCGGCGGCTTGTGTCCCGCGGCGTCGCGGCCTGAGCCTCCCCACGCGCCGGCCGCTGCTCGGTCGAGATCGGTGTGTTCTCGCGCACGGTCAGCGCGATGATCGGAATGGCCAACGCCTGCTTGCGCGTATCCGTGACGATCCGCGCGGTGGCCGACAGGTCTGGGCGCACCTCGGACGGCGGATTGGCTAACGTGATTTCGACTTCGTAATCGACGGCGCGGTCGCTCTGCGCCCCGCCGACGGCGGACGCCGCGGTCAGAATCGCGCTGTTCGAGACCTTCGTGACCCGGCCGATGAACGTGGTGTCGGGGAAGGCGTCGATCGTGACCTCGACCGAATCGCCCAGATGCAGCCGCACGACGTCGGTCTCATCGACCTGGACCTTGGTCTGGATGACGGAGAGATCCGAGATCGTGAGCAGCAAGCCGGTCTCGCGCGAGAACGTTCCCGGCACCGCAACTTCGCCCTCTTCGACGGCGAGCCGCGTGACGCGCCCCGCCATTGGCGCGACCAGGTGCGTCTTTGCGAGCTGATCGCGCGCTTCCTGCAGGCCGGCGCGCGACTGTTCCACGAGGTGTTGCGACGCCGTCAGGTTGGCGTCGGCGATATCGGACGCCGTTTGGGCCTGCTCGAGCTGTTCCTGCGAAATGAGGTTCGGGTTCTGCTCGCGCAGCTCCTTGGTCCGCGTCAGCGCGCGCGCCGATTGGTCGCGCGTGGCGCGCGCCTGGACGGCGCCGGCCTCAGCCTGCGACATCGCTGCCTGAGCGCGCTGCATGTTCGCCTGGTAGATCGTGGGATCGATCTGCAGCAGGAACTGCCCTTTCTGGACGAAATCGCCTTCCCGTACCGCGATCCGCGTGATGCGGCCCGTGATATCGGCGCTGATGTCCACCTTCTTCTTGGGCTGAATCTTCCCGCTGGCGGTGACGGCGGCGACGAGGTCGCGGCGGCCGACGGTCTCGAATCGTACCTCGATCCCTTTTTCGCGCTTCGCACTCGCGCTCACCATGATCAGGACGACGACAAGGACGCCGATTCCGCTTCCCAACAGCACTTTGTTCCGCTTAGACATGGCGGCTCGATCCTCTCGGTTAGCGCAAGCTGCGGCCGACGGCGGCTTCCAGCAGCGCCAAGGCCTTGTGGTAGTCGTACGTCGCGTTCACTGCATCGCTTTCGGCACGGAGCGCGGCGACCTGTGCGTCCAGCAGCTCGAAGAACGTCCCTGATCCGACGCGGTAGCGCTCGGTGGCAAGCTGGAGCTGCTCGCGGGCCGCGCTGCGATTCGTGTCCTGCAAGCCGACGGTCCGGAACGCGGTCTGCAGCGTCAGGAACGCCTGGCTGACCTCGGTCTGGACGGCCAGGCCGCGCGCCCGCACCGATTCCTCGAGGTTGTCATGCTGGACGCGCGCTTCGGAGACGCGCAACTCACGCGCAAAATTTGTAAAGATGGGCAGCGTCAGCGTGAGCCGTGCCTGAAACGGTTGCCGGGTGAACTGAAACGGGAAGACGGAATTCCGATTCCTCAGCGCCTGCTCGTCGGAGGCGCCCCAGATAAAGCCGCTGCAGTCGTTAGGCGCGAGTCCCGCGTTGGTCCGGATCGTGTTGTTGTCCTGACACTCGCCGTACTGGCTCGCGAACGCGGCCTGCTGGCTGAAAATGATCGGGTCGACATTCGTGAACTGCTGCGTGAAGCCCGACCAACCGGCCGACACGGACACGGTCGGGCCGTAGCTCGATTTCGCGGCGCGCACGCCCCAGGCCGCCGCGCCCTCCCGTGCGCGCAGGGCCTTGAGCGCGGGATTCTGCTGCTCGGCCATCGTCATGAGGTCCGGCAGCTGCCACGTCGGAGGCTGCACGCTGAACGAGTCGGTCAGTTGGATCGCCGCCACATCGATCGGTGGCGTCACACCCATCTGCTCGAAGAGGCGCAGCTTTTCCGTGCTGACGAGCGTCTGCGCGCGCAGCAGCACGACCAGGGCCTGACCGCGAGCCACTTGCGCCTGGCGCACGTCGATCAATGTTGCCTGGCCCACGCCGTAGCGCGCCTGCGCGAGCTTCAGGAATTCCTCGTTCCGCTCCAGCGTCTTCTGAGCCAGTTCCGCCTGGGCACGCGCCTGCAGCACCGTGAGGTATTGTTGCTTGATGCCTGTGAGGAGCGCGTTTTCCGCTCCCGCGACATCAGCATCGGAGGCGCGCTGTTGCGCACGGGACAGCCACAACTGCGACAGCGTGGCGCCGGAAAACTGCCACGACAAGCCGAGATCGTAGAATGAGGAAACGGTCGACACGCTCTGCGTGAAGCTCGACGTCAAAAACGTCTGAGAGCCGGGTCCGGTGTAACTCATGCCTGCCGAAGTGGTAAGGCTCGGGACCAGCTGACCCCACGCGTTCCGGACGCCCCACGCGGCGGGACCCCGATTGTTCAGGGCTTGGCGGTAGGCCGGGTTCCGTTCCCGTGCCAGCGCGATCGCGTCTTGGAGGGAAAGGCCCGCGTTAACTGTGGGAACTGGGGTCTTGGGCTGCTGCGCAACGGCAACGGCGGCGGGGCCTAACAGTAGGCCTGCCACGATCAACACCTGTTTCATGGTCGTCCTTGAAAAGATATGTCGTGAGGTCGAAGCGCCCTACGCGCCAGCAAGTGCAGCGGTTTCGGCCTGCGACAGGAACCTAGTCGGGGGAGCTAGAGCAGCAAGGTCAGCTGCCGGCGAGGCGCTCGGCGATGAGGTGGTGGGAGGGTATCTCGACTTTCATGAGGCGGCCGCGTTCATCCAGCCAGATATTGACCGTCCCCGGGCCCTCGACGCCCAGGGTGATTTGCCGCAGCCGCGCAGTGCCCCGGTTCAGAGTAGTCGAAGCCAGCCCGAGGTCCTGGATCTGGACGACTTCGCGCCGGACGCCTCGGGGATAAATGGCGGTGAGCGCGGAAGGCTCAGAGGCCGCCCGCCAGCCCGCGAACACGTACAGCGCGAACACCGAGTCGTCGAGTACCGCCGTTCGCGGGCCGATCGGGAATTCCCGCGCACGCTCGGTGGCGCGCGCAACGAGTCGCACCGTGAACCGTCCCCGACCCAGCTCGCCGAGGATGCGCGACGGTTGGCGCGGATCAGCGACGTCGTACTGCAGGGTGGCGGGCATCGTATCGCTGTTCACTTCGAGGATGGGGGCGAGCACGATCACCGGCCGCGCGCGATCGTAGCGGATCGTGGTGGCCAGTGTCCAGCCGGCGTCCCCGCGCGACAGCCGTCCGTGCGTCAAGCGGAACGACTCGCGCGCGACCTCGAGCGTGTCCACGCGCACGACGAGAACGCCCTCGTCCACGGGCGTTCCGACTCCGGCTTGCAACAATGCAAGGGCGAGTAGACACGCGGTCATGCGGCTACCGCTCCCAAAACTCGCGTCGCGATGCGGTCATGAATCATCTTATACAGCCGTGCCCCCTTTTCGGCTGACGCGAGGCTGGGCCGCCCCACGGAACCGGGGGAAAGGGCGGGGACGGAGCCCGCGGCGCCCCGCCGGTACCGCTCGACCTGACGCTCGGTCAGGCGATAATCCTGCGCGAGGTCCATTCGGACCAGCTCGGGCGCCAGGTGCAGCATGAGCGACGTATCGAGCTCTCCGCCGTGTGTGGGGCCACCGGGGTCTTCGAGGTAGCCGGTGAAGTCGAGCGCAAAGATGTCTGCCGTGAACACGCGAGCCCGCCGGGTGCGCAGCGTCGACAGGGCTTCCTGGTGGGGATCGTGCCCGTGGGCGGTGAGAATAATGAAAGTATCCACGCCGCACTGCTCCCAGGAGCTGAGCAGATCGTTCATCCAGCGGTGGAGCGTCTTACGGCGCACCGCAGCGTTGCCGGGGTAAGGTCGCTTCGTGGCCGTGTTCACGCCGTACGGGACGGTGGGTGCGCGCAGGATGCCGAAACTGGCGGAAAGGTCATCGGCCAGCCGCTCGACGATTATCGTATCACAGCCCAGCGGGAGATGGGGTCCGTGTTGTTCGCAGGTGCCCACGGGCACCAACAATCGTGAGTCGCGCGCCAGGGCGGCGCGCACCGCGTCGGGGGTGAGAACACTCAGGTGCAGCGGCAAGGTCACGTCGTAATCGCCGGTTGCTTCGCGAGTCTCGCGACGGCCGAGTGGCTCCGCGGCGGTGCCGCCGTGTGGGCCGCGCTCGCGGTCCTGGCGGGTCTTGTCGCGGTCACGCTCGCCGTCCGGCGACCGGCCCCGCGGCACAAGATGAGTGTGGCCGCCGCGCTCGCCAGTTTGCTACTCGGTGTGATCCTGGGCGTCGGTGCGCTGCGCGTATGGCGCATCGAATGCTGCTGGCCGGCGCTACGGGAGCAGCGCGTGACCGCCGCGTCGCGGTCCTTGCAGACCGCGCTCCGCCAGGCGACCGCGGAGGCGCGGCGACTCGCTGAACGCGGCGCGACCGCGGCGGCGCTGCCGCGTGAGGCCGTGTTCGACCGGCTCGCTAACTCGGTGGAGTTGGGCCCGGCATTCGAGCGGGGCGCCGCCGTGATCCGGGAGGGGCGGGAAGAACCCACTTTCATCGCGTGGGCTGGACGACACCGCACCATTCCCGCGGCGCAGGACACTACCGAGCTGCAAGCGGTCATGACTCCATTCTACGCGGTGCTCGAGGCGCGGCGCCAGACACAGACCGCCACGTCCGTGGGCAACGTGCTCTTGTCGGCGACAGCCGCGATCGCCGACGGCAATCACAGCCTCGCCGCACAGTTCGCACGTGAGCACGGCGTGTCCCTGCGTCTATTCCCCGCGGGTCAGGGGCCGCGCGACTCGAGCGTTTTCGAGATTTGCAATCCCCGCACGCCGCCGTCGAAACCCTGCCCGCCCGGTGACATCTTCTTCTCGGTCCAAACCATCCCGCCGTCGCAAGGAGACGCGAAACTCGCGGCGCTTGCCGATACCGCGCGGCTCGCACGACTCGGCCTGGTGCTCCTGCTCGCGGTCCTGTTGGCGACGGCGGCTCCCGGCGGCTGGCGGTGGGCCGTGCTCCTGATTGGGGCAGCGACGCTGCTGCGCGCGCCCGTGGGGCCGTCGTTGCTGTTCTCGCCGGCGACGCTCTATCGACCGGTCGTGGGAGTCTTCGGTACCTCGGCCGGCTCGCTCCTCGTCGCCGGCGTCGTGGTGCTCGTGGCCGCCGGTGCGCTCTGGCGACGCGGCGTGAAGCGAACGTGGTGGGGTATGGCCGCCGCGGCGCTACTCATCCTCTGGGCGCCATACGTCGTACGCTACTTCGGCCGGGGCATCGCGCCGCCGGCGAGCGGCGTCAGCGTCGAGTTGTGGGTGTCGTGGCAAGCGGCGCTCGCCGTGACGGCGATGGCGTTCATTCTGCTGGCGGCCGCGTTGTTGCGCGGCACGAAGGAATCGGAGCGTGTCTCGTGGGCGCTGCCCGCCGCGTGCGCCTGGGCGGCGCTGGCGGCGACTGGCGGCCTGTGGCTGTGGAGCCCGCACGGCGCGTGGCCGGAATGGTACACGTTCCTCTGGCTCCCGGCGCTCGTCTGGGCGATCCTCCCCGCGCCGCGGCGTTGGGCGCTCGTCGGCATGGCCGTCGTTGCGGGGACGGCAGCCGCGCTGATCGCCTGGGGCGCGGCGGTCGAAGGACGGTTGTCGCTCGCCACCCGCGACGCGCAGCGGCTGGGTCACGAGGGCGATGCCGTGGCGGTCGCGTTGCTCGAGCGTCTCAGCCAGCACGTGCTCGCGTCATCACAACCGCCGCCGCGGACCGCGGGCGATCTGTACGCGCTGTGGGTCGAGTCGCCGCTCGTCGCGGAGGACTATCCCGCGATGCTCGAGCTCTGGGGCGCCGGGCCCGAGGGACCGCTTCTCGCGGAGCTGCAGCTCGCGCAACTCGACCTCAAGCCCGGCCTGCTCTCTGCGCTCGCTCGCTCGGCGGTGGACGGTCCGTGCATCGAACGGCTGGAGGCCATCCCCGGCGTTCACTACGTTCTGGTTGCCCCGCTCAACAATGGCACCGTGCTCACGGTGGCGGTCGGTCCGCGAACGCGGTGGCTTCCGCCCAATCGCGTGGCGCGGTTTCTCCGCGGCGATCCGGGTGTCGTGCCGCCGTACACCATCACGCTGTCGCTCCCGATTCACGGGTCCGCGGTTGGCGGCACCGTCGAATGGCGCCGGGAGGGATGGGCAGCCCGCGGCGAACGACAGGTCGATCTTCCGGACGGTGCGCGTCACGTCCACCTGCGCGTGGCGCTCGGCGGGCCGTGGGCATTGCTGGTCCGCGGCATTCTCGTCGTGGGATTCGACGTGGCGCTGCTCGCCGGCGTGTGGCTTTTCGGACTCATCGTCGCCGAGGGCTGGCGGCCGCGCCTGCCGGCGCTGATCACGACGCTGCGCACGAGCTATCGCGCGCAGCTCACCTCTGTGCTCATCACATTTTTCGTCTTGCCAGTCCTTGGATTTGCGGCCTGGAGCTTTACCGACCTGGCCGAGGATGCCCGTCGCTCCGGCGATCTGCTCATTCGCCAGACGCTCCGCGACGCCGCCGCCGGCGCCGAAACCGTCGCCCAAGATCCGCCCCAGACGATCGCTCGCTCCCTGGTCGAGCTGGGCCGCCGGCTCGACGCCGAATTGTGGCTGTATCGCCGGGGCGTACTCGTGGCCACGAGCTCGCCGGTGCTGGGGGAGCTGGGTTTGGTCGATCCATTTCTCGCTCCCCAGGTCTTCCGGGGCACGCTCGAGGATGAGCTCGAGACGACCATCGACGCGCGCACCGGCGGCCGGCCGACCCGGGTCGGCTTTCTCGTCGTTGCGCCGGGTCCACCCGGTGAGCAGGGAGTGCTGGCAGCGCCGCAGCTCTTGGACGACGAGCGCATTCGGGAGCAGCGGGAGGATCTCACCTTCGGCATCCTGCTGGCGACGCTCGTCGGGTTGGTGGCCGCGATCTACCTTGCCGGCCTCGCGGCCCGCCGGCTCGCGAAACCGGTCGCCGCATTGCGCGAGGCGGCGATCGCCGTGGGGCGGGGGAGCGAGCCCCCGGCCTTCCCGCCGGGCACGCCACGAGAGTTCGAGCCGGTGCTCAGCGCGTTCGACCGCATGGCCACCGACGTGCGCCGCAGTCAGGGGGCACTCGAGGAGGCGCGGCAGCGCACGGCACGCGTGCTGGCCAACGTCGCCACCGGCGTCATCGCGGTGGATGACTCGCTCCGCGTCACGATGGCCAACCCGCGCGCGTCCGAGCTCGTGCTGGGAGGGACCGAGACGCTGGCGCCGGGCAACGTTCTCCCGCAGACCACGGCCGCCGGCTGGGCGCCGGTCTGGCAGGCGGTCGCCCAATTCATTACCGACAACCGCGACGTGATTCAGGAGCGCGAGTTCGACGTCGGCGGGCGTCAGATTCGCGTGCAGCTCGCGCTGCTGGGCGCAGCGCCTGACGGCTGCGTCATCGCGCTCGACGATGCGACGGCGCTGACGCGCGCCGCGCGCGTGCTCGCCTGGGGCGAAATGGCGCGGCAGGTGGCGCACGAAATCAAGAATCCGCTCACGCCGATCCGACTCGGGATCCAGCATCTGCAGCGTGTTCGCGGGAAGGGCCAGTCGGCAAGCTTCGACGCGACACTCCACGAGACGTCAGAGCGCATTCTGGCCGAAATCGACCGGCTGGACGGAATCGCGCGCGCGTTCGCGCGCTTTGGCGCGCCGTCGGGGGTGGGCGGCGAGCAGCAACCGCTCGAGCCCGTGGATCTCGCGGCCACCGCCCGCGAAGTCGTGCAGCTCTACGACCTCGGCTCGGCGCCGCGGTTCGAAGTGCGCACGAGCAACGGCGCACCCCCTCCGGCGCTCGCGCGGAAAGACGAAGTAAAGGAAGTGCTCGTGAATTTGCTGGAGAATGCCCGCAACGCCGATGCGAAGCGGGTGACCGTGCAAGTCGCCGCGAGCGGCCGCCAGCTGGTCGTCGCCGACGATGGCCGGGGGATTCCGCCGGAGGTCTTGCCGCGGGTGTTCGAGCCCACGTTCTCCACGACATCGAGCGGCGCCGGCTTGGGACTGGCGATCGCCCGCCGTCTGGTGGAGAGCTGGGGCGGCGTAATCACGCTCGAAAGTGCCCCCGGCAAAGGGACACGGGTCACTCTGACGCTCCAAACCGCATCCTGAAGCGGGTTTGGGTGACCTTCCTCACACCAAACAATGGAAAAAACGGACACAATGTGCAAAGTTGTGGCGGCCTTTCCCCCGTCCGAGGTGCCCTGTGCGAACTGGAGTCGTCGCTGTTGCGCTCGCCATGCTCGTAGTCGCTCCCCTGCGACCGGCTCACGCGCAGTTCTCGTTCGACGCGCGGCGCTATGGCATGGGAGGGGTCTCGCTCAGCCGTGACGGCAACGTCCGTCGCTACAATCCCGCCTATCGAGCCGTCAAGAACAAAAACCATGTCGCCGGCGCACCCAAGTTCTCGATCCCGGTGCCGATCGGGCTGATCGACTTTTTCAAACAGCACCCGATCAATCAGTTGGGCCACGACCCAATGTTCACTCCGGAGTCGGCAGCGTTCAATCCTGCCGCCTTGCTGAATATCATTTTCAATCCGCCGATCTTTTACGAAGTGAAGAAAGCGCCACTGCCGACGAATGACGTCGCGTTCACGATCGGCAGAAACCAGCTCATCATCGATTTGGGCGCAACGAAGGTGTTGATTCCCGAAGAGGAGTTTGGTCTCGGCAGTACGAGCCGGCTGCTCGATCTGGGCGTCGGGTTTGCCGGATTCCACGTCGGCGTGATGGGCTTTCTGCAATACGACGTCGGGTTCACGCTCGACAGCACACTCCGGCATTTTCTGGTCAGCGACTCGACGGCACTGCCCAACACCGCGTACTTCGTGAACGTCGATGGCACGGCCCAAGCCGGCTTCGCGCCGACGGTCAGCTACGCGGGCCGTGTGCTGCGTGGCGCGGGCGGGGACGACACGGATGACGGGCTCTATCTCGGCGGCGCGCTTCATTACTACCTCGGCGCCACCTACGGTCGCGGTATCGGCCCCGCCGGCTTCACGACCGGGCCCGCCCCCGTGCTTGGGAGTACGCCTTCGCCGCTCCTCAATGGCGACCTGTTCACGTCCAATAAGCCGTTCGGCAGGGGCGTGGGAGGCGACGTTGGCGTCGTCTGGATCTCCGGTCCGTTCGAGGTCGGTGCTGGGGTCAACGACATCGGAGCCGAGCTGACATGGTCACATTCGAAGATCCAGCATTTCGTGTACGACAATGCGGGCGATTCGATCGCTACCATCGTCGTCTCGTCCGACACCTCGCTCAAAACGAAGCTGCCCATTACCTACATTGGCAACGCCGCGCTGCACATGGGCACAGGCACGACCGTCGGCGGCGACGTGGTGAACTCCGGTCGCGGCACGGTGATCCATGTCGGGGTCGAGCAGCGCACCGGTCCCTTCGCCATCCGCGGTGGCGTGTCACGGGATCAGCGGAAGAAGATGCAGTTCGGTTTTGGCGGAGGGCTGCGACTCGGGCCGATCGGCCTGGACGTCGGATTCTTCACACACAGTAATTCACTCTCGACGCAACGAGCCATCACCATGGCCACGGCGATTTCGATCTATTAAGGGGCGACCCATGAAAGCTCTTGCTGCCGCTCTCCTGGTGTTCGTCGCGGCGTGTGGACAAGGAAACATCATCCTGAACGTGGACGTGCTCAGCTTTCTCTCGGCGAGCGACTCGACCACCCAATACAACGTGATCGGTGGCCTGCCTCCGGTCGACTCGACGGTGTCGAGACGGTTCTCGCTGCCGCCCGGTCTGGGGAAGTCGACGGTCGATTCCATTTCGGCGAGTTTCTCCTCCCAGCTCCAGAACGCGACAGGGGGAGGCCGCGTGACGCTCGAGGTCTTCTTCGCCAAGAGCCAGGGCGGCCTGTTCACCGGTACCCCCTACCTCAGCGATTCCAGCGGCCACGTGACGGGTGCGCAGACGGTCCCGATGGGAACGAACAGCCTGCGACTCGCCGACAGCGTCTTCACAACCGATTCGCTCTGGGTGGGGATTCGTGCCCGAATAGCCACCGACGTGGGACCCAACATGACGGGGCAACTGCGGCTCACGGATCTACACGTACGCGTCGTCCTGAAGGACAAGATCATCTGAACGTGCGCCGCTTCCAGCGGCGCTATATTTCGTCCCCGTGAGTACCCGACGCCCGACAATCCCCGTCAGCGTGGGCGGCGTGCTGGTGGGCAACGCCCATCCGATCGTCGTCCAGTCGATGACCAATACCGACACCGCCGATGCCGCCGCGACGGCCGCGCAGGTGCGCGCGTTGCATGCGGCGGGCAGCGAGCTGGTGCGCGTCACGGTGAATACGGATGAAGCCGCTCGCGCCGTCCCCGCGATCGTCGCCGAGGTCGATGTCCCGGTCATCGGCGACTTCCACTATAACGGGCACCTGCTGCTCACCAAGTATCCCGATTGCGCGCGGGCGCTCGCCAAGTACCGCATCAATCCGGGCAACGTCGGGACCAAGCGCCGCGACGACAATTTCCGTACCATCATCCAGGTGGCGATCAACGAGGGCAAACCGGTCCGCATCGGCGTGAACTGGGGCAGCCTCGATCAGCAGCTCCTCACCGAAATGATGGACGCGAACGCCGCCCTCCCCGAACCTCGTGACGCGCGCGCTGTGACGATGGATGCTATGGTCGAAAGCGCCATGCGCTCGGCCGAGCTGGCGGAGGAATCCGGGCTCTCGCACGATCACATCATCCTCTCGGCCAAGGTCTCCGGCGTTCAGGATCTCGTCGCGGTCTATCGGATGCTGGGCGAGCGGTCCGACTACCCATTGCACCTCGGCCTCACCGAGGCGGGCATGGGTACGAAGGGCGTCGTGGCAAGTACCGCCGGCCTGTCGATTCTGCTCCAGGAAGGCATCGGCGACACGATTCGCGTGTCGCTCACCCCGCGCCCCGGCGGCGATCGGACCGAGGAAGTGCTGGTGGCGCAACAGGTGCTCCAATCACTCGGCATTCGCAGCTTCACACCACAGGTCACCGCATGTCCCGGGTGTGGTCGCACAACCTCGACGTTCTTTCAGGAGATGGCGGAGCAGATCCAGACGTATCTGCGCGATCAGCGGCCCGCCTGGCAGGCGCGCTATCCCGGCTCGGAGGAGCTGCGCGTCGCGGTGATGGGGTGCGTGGTGAACGGGCCGGGAGAATCGAAGCACGCCGACATCGGCATTTCGTTGCCGGGCACCGCCGAGGAGCCGCGCGCGCCCGTGTACGTCGACGGTGCGCTCAAGCTCACGCTGAAGGGCGACACGATCGTGGCTGATTTCCTGCGCCTTCTTGACGACTACGTCGAGCAGCGGTTCGGGGGGGGCGGCTCAGCGAATCGGAGCGCCCAACGGCACGTCGCGATCGGGGTGGATCAGACAGATGTCGCCCTCCCCAAGAATCACGCCTAGCGTCAGCACTTCCGAAAAAAACGTCGCGATCTGACGGGGCGGGAAGTTCACGACGCCCAGGACCAGCCTTCCGACGAGGTCGCGCGGCTCGTAGTACTTCGTGATTTGCGCGCTCGAATTCTTCACACCAATCGCATCCCCGAAATCGATTCGCAGCCTGTACGCCGGCTTGCGCGCCTGGGGGAAGAGATCGGCCTGGACGATCCGGCCGACGCGGATATCGATCTTGGCAAAATCGTCGTAGCTGATCTGGTCCATCGGCGCTCCCAAATGTCCCTTTTTGAGGTCAGCCGCAACTCGCGCGCGTAGGGCGAAAAGCTTGGCACGTGCATTGCCTTTCCGCTACGCGCAGCCCATTTCCACTCTTACAGGACGGCGATTATGCGGCGCATCGGCATGTCGGTGCTGGGCCTGGCTCTCGTGGCATCTCCACTCTTTGGCCAGCGGTCCGCCCTTCGGGAAGTGCGCGACCGCGGTGCCTTTGGCGCCGACTTCGTCGTCGCTGAGCCGCTCGGTGAATTCAGCCGGAATGGCGATGTCGCCGCCGGGCTCTCGATCTTCGGCGTGACGAATGGAGGCGCGCTCGCGCTTCGTGTCGAGGGCGCCTGGATGGCGTACGACGTGTCGTACCAGGGCTACGGTGTTTCCACCACTTCACAGTTCTACGGGTTTGCGACGATGGGCGGATCCCTGTTCTGGAGCAATGCCAGCTACAACAGCTGCGGCTGCTCCGCCAGCGATTGGCTCGACGGTCACACGACCTGGATGCGGTCCGCGGGGGGCGGCGTGCTGCTCGGCATTACGGCCGGTCACACGCCCATCGCGATCGACATTGGCGCCCGCGGTGTGCGGCACGATCGCGTGACGTACGTGCCGGCCGGCGGGCTGACGCAGAACGCTGACGGGAGCTTCACCGCGCGGCAAGTCACAACGCCGGTGGACATGCGCGTTTACCAGATCGGGGTGTCGATCGGGATTCGGTAACCTCCCCTGCCGTCCCCGGCCTCACCCCCAACCCCCTCTCCACTTAGTGGAGAGGGGGCTCTTCTTTCTCCAGTATCTGTTTCAGATACCGTGCGGGCGCGTTCAGAAAGTCTCGCGTGATCCGTACGTGATCCAAGTCTTCGTACGCCACCGCCGCGAGCGGTGTCTTGTCAAAGCTGTAGATCTGCGCAGCGGGGAAGGCGAGCAGCATCGGCGAATGCGTCGCGATGATGAACTGCGCGTCCTGCCTCACCATGTCGCCGATCATCGCGAGCAGCGCGAGCTGACTCTGTGGCGATAGCGGCGCCTCCGGCTCGTCCAGCAAGTACAGGCCACCGGGAACGAACCGCGACTGGAACAGCTTGAGAAAACTCTGACCGTGTGAATTCGCGTCGAGATCCACGCCGTAACGTCGTTCCATCCCCGCGAGCGAAGACGCCAGCGGGCCCTGGGCGAGTCCCTCGGCGTACTTAGATCGATTCTGCGCGCGGTACTGCGACGAGACCTCCCGCATCTCCGTCAGCAGCTCGGCGCGCTCGCGCGCCAGCCGCTTGGTGAAACCAAAGAAGTCTTCGGCGCGCAGGAAGAATCCGCGAGTCGCTTTCTTGTGCCAACTCAGGCGCAACGCTTTCCCCAGGCGTCGCTGCGCTGCCAGCGTCTCATCACGGGGCACGTCGGCGCTGCCGATGGCCGGCAACCGGGCGGCGGCGGCGATACCCTCGAGCAGCGTGGATTTCCCCGATCCGTTCTCCCCAACGAAGAACGTGACCGTGCTGTCCAGCCGGAGCTGATTCAGAGAACGGATCGCGGGGACGGTGAACGGAAAGTCTGCATCTTCACCGCCACGGCGACTAATGGATTGCAGGTGCATCGAGCTCACGGGTTGAAGTTACCGGCCGCGCGCACCTGCCTTCGAGCAGGTGTTACACACCTGCCACAGGTTGGGCAAAGACAGGCCGGGGCAGGTAAGGGCTATGGTGCTCAATTTGATGATGTACAGGGTACGGGACTTGCGGCGAACTCGCCACAGTGGACCCAATGTCGGAGTCGAGTTCGGACCTCGGGTTACGGCCGGTTGCCGCGAAGGCATTCGAGCCCGCCACCCGCTTTCCGTCGTCCCCGCCGGCAAGCGTGGCCGGCCGGGAGAACCGTTCCGTCCTCTTCCCCGAAGCGGATCCCGAGGATGAGCCGCACGCCTCCCAACCGTCGCGCCGGTTCCAGCGGTTCAGGCGACCTGTCGCGTATGTCGCGAGCGCCGTTGCCGGTGCTGTCTTGGTGACCGCGATCTATGGGCTCATCGGGCCTCGCCCTGGTGCGACCGGCGCTCGGGCCGGCTCCGACTCCGCGCGCGCCGGCTCGGCGATCAACGATACGGCGGTATTTGACCACCGGGCCGACACGCTGGCACTTGCACTGTCCGCGTTCGATTTGCGCGCGCGCATGTTCGATACCCGCCGCATGGGGTGCCCCGGTTTGGCACGAGGCCTCCGGCAGGTGGAGGATGGATGGCTGTCGTACAACATGGCCCGCAAGGACCTCATGGCGGTTTCGGATCCCGCGCGCGACGCCCGCGACAAGAGCCTGTATGCGGACGTGCGAGCCGTGGAAGTGCGGTTCGAGCGTTCATCCTGTGCCCGGCCTTAGCGTGCGATCCGGCCTCGGAGTGCTCGCCCTCGGGGCGTGCGTCGCGCCGCTGGCCGCACAGTCCCCGCCGCCTCTCGACAAGATCGAGCTGATCCGGCTCCTCACGAACCCGCTGTTTGCGCAGACCGAAGTGGCGGATGTCGTGCGCCGCAGCTGTCTCAAGTTCCATCCCACCGAGCGCGACTGGGCCGATCTGCGCAGCGCCGGAGCGGGTGGAGAGGTGATAGCCAGCGCAGCCGCCTGCGACACGCGCCGCACGACCTCTTCGGCCGGTAACGCGGCGGTGAGTGAAGAACCGCCGCAGCCCATCACCGCCGTCGCGCTGCCCGGCGAGATCGTGATGACCGCGGGCAACGCCCCGAGTGTGCGCGTTCGGCTGAGCCGAGGACGTACGCCAGTCCGGCGCACGACGCTGGCGCTTCGTGGAACGACGGCACTGGGTCTGCCGCGCGACGCCTCCGCGGTCACCGACGACAGCGGGATCGCCGTGTTCCGGCTCCCGAGCGTTTCCCGCGTGGGCTCACATCAGTTCGAAATCCGTACCGGCAGCGGCGCGACGTTGCCCGGCCAACCCGCAGTGCTCCTGTCGGTCAAATCGGCGCGGCCCAACCGCATTCGGGTGACGCCCGACTATATCGCGTTCCGGGGCGGTGACTCGACTACCACCATCGTTGCTGCGGTGACCGACTCCCTGGGGAATCCGGTCGCGGGAGAAGCGGTGGAGGTGAACGGCGGCGTCAGTGCTCCCATTACGGCAATCACCGATTCCGCGGGACGCGCCACGTTTACGCTCCTGGCGAATGGAGTGTCGCGCGGCGGGTCGGTCCAGATTCGGGCGCGCGGTCTCGCACCGGTCGACGTGGAGATCTCGGCAGCGGCCGGGCTCTCGGGTGTCAACACCGGCTTCTTGCCCATCGCGTCTGCGTACGCGCCGGTCGGCAACGCGCTGAGCGACGCGTTGATCTTCCGGGCGCGCACGGTTCAGGGGGGCCCGGCCGCGGGTCGTACGGTCCGCTTCCGCGCCCTCAATGCGCGCGTCACACCGGAAACCGCAGTCCTCGACTCGACCGGACGCGTACGAGTGGATGTCGTTCTGGGGATGCGGGCAGGCGAGGCCGCGGTGTTCGCAAGTATCGATTCCGTCGAGCGGGTCATGACGCTGCGAGCGGAGCCCGGCCCGATCGACTCGCTGATCCTCGACCGCAACGGCGAACAGCTCAATGGGCGAGCCATCGTGGTGCAGGTGGGTGTGCCGTTCGCCTTGCGCCTGCGGGCCCGCGATTTGTACGGCAACGAGACGTCGATCGACGCGCTCGGTCAGGCGCTGAAGGCTGGTCGCGCCCGGCTCAACGTACGGCAGCAGGATCTCCAGCTCGTCGGTCTGGAGTCGGCGGACTCAGCCGTCGTCGTGACGCTCAAGGCCGTGCGGGTGGGGACCTACCAATTCGTCATCGGGAGCGGCATCACCGCCAACGTCCGGGTGGACGCGATTCCCAAGCCGTAGCTCAGTCGGCCGCGGCCGGCTCCTCGACGGACGCCCGCCGTGCGCGGCGCCCGAGGCGATCCTGCAAGGTGTCGAGGTAGGTGTACACCACCGGCGTCACATACAGCGTGATGAGCTGAGAGAAGGCCAGCCCGCCCACGACGGCGAGTCCCAGGGGCCGCCGCGATTCGCCGCCCGCGCCCCAGCCGATTGCGATGGGCAGCGTGCCCATCAAGGCCGCCATCGTCGTCATCATGATCGGCCGGAACCGCACACTGCACGCCTCGATGATGGCGTCACGCGGTGACTTGCCCTCATTCCGCTCGGCATCCAGGGCAAAGTCGATCATCATGATCGCGTTCTTCTTGACGAGCCCTACCAGCATGATCACACCCACGAACGCGTAGACGCTCAGCTCGGTACGAAAGATGAAGAGCGTGAGCAACGCCCCGAATCCCGCGAACGGCAGCCCCGACAGGATCGTGAGTGGGTGGACGAAGCTCTCGTAGAGGATGCCGAGCACGATGTAAATCACGACGACGGCGAGCAGTAACAGGAAGACGAGTCCCTGCTGGCTCGCCTGGAATGCCTGCGCGGTGCCTGAGAAACCGGTGCTGATCGTGGACGGCAGGGTCTGCCGGGCGGCTTTTTGTACGTCATTCACTGCGGCGCCGAGGGCCACGCCGGGAGGCAGGTTGAACGAGAGGGTGACCGACGGCAGCTGGCCGCTGTGGTTCACACTGAGGGGTCCGACGTCATTCGACGCGGAGGCAACGGAGGTCAGCGGAATCAGTTTACCGGTTTGCGACCGCAGGTACAGCAGCTGGAGCGCCGACGGATCGCGCTGGTATTCGGGCAGCAACTCGAGAATGACCCAGTACTGGTTGTTCGGCGTGTAGATCGTCGACACCTGGCGCGAGCCATACGCGTCGTACAACGCCTGTTCGATCTGCTGCACCGTCACGCCGAGGCTCGTGGCGCGGTCGCGATCGATCTTCACGCTCACTTGTGGGTTCTTGATCTGCAGGTCGGTAGTCACGTCCTGCAGGGTGGGGATGCCGCGCAGGACACGCTCGAGCTTCGCGGCGTTGTCGTACAGCGCGTCGATGTCGGCGCTCTGCAGCGTGAACTGATACTGCGTCTTGGTCGGCCGCCCGCCGATGCGGATGGAGGCGGGCACCTGGAGATACGTGCGGATGCCGGGGACGCTGTTGAGCTTGGGATTCAGCTCGCGGGCCACCTGATCCGCCGGCAACCGTTGCGTGCGGGGTTTGAGCCGGATACTGAGCCGGCCCTGGTTCATTGTGCCGCCGCCGACCGACGACATGAAGTGCGCCACGTTGGGGTCGTGGCTCAGGATGTCGGCCACGGCCTGTTGGTGGTCGCTCATGTTGTCGAACGAGCTGCCTTCGAGCGTCTCCGTGGTCCCCTGGATCTGCCCGGTGTCTTCCGTCGGAATGAATCCCTTGGGGACGAGCACGAACAGCACCGCCGTTGCAGTCAGGATGCCCGCCGAGAAGACGAGCGCCAGAGGGCGGCGATCCATCACCCATGCCAGCGACCGTTCGTACCACCCCAGCCCGCGCTGGTATACCCGCTCGGTCGCTTCGTACCAGCGGCCGTGCCGCTCTTCTTTGGGGGGACGGAGGAAGCGGCTGCACAGCATCGGCGTGAGCGTCAGCGACACGAACCCCGAGACCAAGATGGCAACGCCGATCGTGACGGCGAATTCGTGAAACAGCCTGCCGATGATGCCGCCCATGAGCAACACGGGGATGAAGACCGCCGTGAGCGACAGCGTCATCGATAAGATCGTAAACCCGATCTCGCGGGCGCCGTCCAGCGCGGCCTGCATCGGCCGTTTCCCCATTTCCATGTGACGGACGATGTTTTCGAGCATCACGATCGCGTCATCCACCACGAAACCGACCGACAGCGTGAGGGCCATCAGCGACAGGTTGTCGAGGCTGTAGCCCATCAGGTACATCACCGTGAACGTGCCGATGATCGAGAACGGCAGGGCCAAGCTCGGGATAAGTGTCGCCGAGAGGTTCTTGAGAAAAAGGAAGATCACCATCACGACGAGGCACAGCGTGACGAGCAACGTCAGCTGCACGTCGTTCACCGATTGATGAATCGAGACGGACCGGTCGTAGAGCGTATTCACTTCGACCGACGCCGGCAGCTGTCCGGAGAGCGACGCGACCATCGCCTTCACCGCGTCCGCGACCTGCACGGTGTTCGTCCCCGGCTGCCGTTGAATCGCGAGCACGACGGCGCGCTTGCCGTCGAACCAGCTCGCGTTGCGGGAGTCCTGGACATCGTCGAGCACGCGTGCCACGTCCTGCAGACGCACCGGCGCGCCGTTCTGGTAGGTGACGGCCAGCTGCCGGAACTCCGGGGCGCTCGAGATCGAGCCGTCGGCCAATACGGTGTACGCGCGCTGCGGTCCCCAGAGCGTTCCGGTCGGGAGATTGGGATTCCCGGCTGACACCGCCGCTGTCACTTCATCCAGCCCAATGCCGCGCGCCGCGAGCGCCTTGGGATCGACTTGAATGCGCACCGCGTATTTCGCGGAGCCGAACACCTGGACCTGTGCCACGCCACTGACTGTCGACAGGCGCTGCGCGAGGAACGTTTCGGCGTACTCGTCCAGCGCGGACAATTGCAGCGTGCCGGACGTCAGGGCGAGGTACAGGATCGGCGAGTCCGCCGGATTCGACTTGTTGTATGACGGCGGCTGCATGCCGGGCGGCAACTGCCGGAGCGTCTTGGAGATTGCCGCCTGCACGTCCTGGGCAGCGGCGTCGATGTCGCGCGACAGGGTGAACGTCAGCGTGATGTTCGTGCTGCCCAACGTGCTCGATGACGTCATGGCATCGATGCCGGCGATCGTCGAGAACTGCTTCTCGAGCGGCGTTGCCACGGCGGCGGCCATCGTCTGTGGGCTCGCGCCCGGCAGGCCGGCCCCGACCGTGATCGTGGGGAAATCGACGTTCGGGAGGTCGCTCACCGGCAGCAGCCGGTACGCCATCAGCCCGAACATGAGGATGCCGAACATCACGAGTGTCGTCGCGACAGGACGACGAATAAACAGTCCCGAAAAACTCATTTCGGGTTCCCCGCGTCCGACCCACCCCCACCGCCTGCGGTCTCCGTGGTTGGACCGCCGCGGATGTCGACCTTCGCGTTCGGCGTGAGACGCAGCTGCCCGTCGGTGACGACCAGGGCGCCTGCCGGGACGCCGGCGACCACGCTCAGACTGTCGAGTGTCCGCTCCACGGTCACCGGCTGCGTCGCGGCAGTGCCGTCGCCACTCACGACGAACACGTAGGTGCCTTGCTGGCCTTGCATCACGGCCTGGCTCGGGACGACGACCGCGTCGCTCTGTATGCCGAGGACGAGTGTGATTCTGACGAACTCGCCGGGCCAGAGGTTTCCATCACGATTCTGGAACCGGGCCTTGAGCAGCACGGTCCCCGTGGACGTGTCCACCCGATTATCGACGAACGAGAGAACGCCTTGGATCGACGACGCGGAATCGCGCGCCGGCATCGCGAGCGCCTTGAGCTCTTGCCCGGCGCGCTGGCGGATGGCGGGAAGGCTGATTGCTGGAACGGGGAAGCGCACCAGGATGGGGCGCATCTGCACGATCGAGACGAGCGGGTCGCTTCCCGCGCGGACCAGGTTGCCCTCATGGAGGAGCAGCCGTCCGGTGCGGCCGCCAATGGGTGCGCGGACGGTCGCGTATTCGAGGTTCAACTGGGCCAACCCTGCGGCCGCCGAGTCGGAACGCACCGCGGCGGCAGCCGCGTCGGCCGTCGACTGTTTCTGTTCGTAATCCTCTTGCGTCACGGTGTTGGTTGCGGCGAGGATCTTGTAGCGGGCGGCTTCCCGCGCCGCGCTCAACGCCTGCGTGAGGTCACGGAGCAGCGCCCCTTCGGCTTGCTGCAGCGCCGCGCGGTAGGGACGGGGATCGATTTCGAACAGGATCTGGCCGGCGGCGACTTCGTCGCCCTCGCCGAACTTGACGTGCAGGATCGTGCCGTTGACCTGCGGCGTGACGTCGACGGACCGGATCGCCTCGACCGTCCCCGTGGCTTCCAGCTCGTAGGGGAGGGCGCGACGCTCGGCCCGTGCCACACTGACGGGCACCCGGGGGGCGCTCCCGCCCGTGCGTGAGCCGCACGCCGCGACCCCCGCGAGCGCCAGGCCTGCGAGTAAAAAGGTTCGGAAAGGCACGACTTCTATACGCATATCCTCCCCACGGCGTCATTTAGACCCTGGGGGCGGTGTTTTGGCTACCCCGACGGACGCTCCTAAACCTAGCGTCGTACATGCTCGCGCGCGTCCGCTCCGCCGCCGTCCTCGGGATTGATGCGTACCTGGTGGAGGTCGAGACCGACATCGCCAGCGGCCTGCCGACGTTTGTGACCGTCGGGTTGCCGCAGGGCGCCGTAAAGGAGGGGCGCGACCGCGTGTCAGCCGCCCTCGCCAACACCGGTTACACGTTTCCGCTGAAGCGCGTCACCATTAACCTGGCACCTGCGGACATCAAGAAGGAGGGCTCGGCGTTCGATCTGCCGATTGCGCTCGGCATCCTGGCGGCGACCGAGCAGGTCAGCGGAGAACGGCTGGGAAAGATCGCCGTGCTCGGCGAGCTCGGTCTCGAAGGCGCGATTCGGCCAGTCAGGGGAGCCCTCCCGGTTGCCTTGGCGGCGCGAGCGGCCGGCGTGGAGGCGCTGATCCTGCCGCGCGAGAACCTTCCCGAAGCGGGCGTCGTGGACGGTCTGCAGGTACTTGGCGCAGGGTGCTTGGCCGAGATAGCGGATTTCCTCGATGGCAGAACGGAGCTGTCGCGCGCGGCCGTGGATGTGGCGGCGCTGTTCGCCGAGCGCGCCAAGGATGACGTGGACTTCGCCGAGGTGAAGGGGCAGGCGCACGCCAAGCGCGCGCTCGAGGTCGCGGCGGCGGGCGGGCACAACATTTTGATGGTCGGGCCTCCGGGGTCGGGGAAGACGATGCTCGCGCGCCGCCTGCCCACGACGCTCCCCAAGATGAGTCTCGATGAGGCGCTCGAGACCACCAAGATCCATTCGGTCGCGGGGACGCTGCCGCTCGGCGAGTCGCTGGTGGCGCGGCGTCCCTTTCGCGCGCCGCATCACACGATCTCGGACGCCGGGTTGATCGGCGGCGGGTCGTATCCTCGGCCCGGAGAGGTCAGCCTCGCGCACGGTGGCGTGCTGTTTCTCGACGAGCTCCCCGAGTTCCGGAAGAACGTGCTCGAGGTATTGCGCCAACCGATGGAGGACGGTGTCGTGACGATCGCGCGGGCGGCGATGAGTCTCTCGTATCCGGCGCGCTTCATGCTGGCGGCCGCAATGAATCCGTGCCCGTGCGGCTGGTTCGGCGACCCGCATCACAGCTGCGCCTGCGGCTCGGTCGTGGTGCAGCGCTATCTCGCGCGCGTCTCGGGGCCGCTCCTCGATCGCATCGACATTCATCTGGAAGTGCCGGCGGTGAAGTACAAGGCCCTGACCGGCGAAACCGGCGGCGAGCCGAGTGAGGCGATGCGTGAGCGGGTCGACCGGGCGCGCGTGGTGCAGCGGGAGCGGTTCGCCAACCGGCCGGGGATCTACGCCAACGCACACATGGCGCCGCGCGATATTCGCGCGCACTGCAAAGTGTCGGACGGCGCCGATGCACTCCTCAAGACGGCGATCACACGGCTCGGATTATCCGCGCGAGCGTATCACCGCATTCTCAAAATCGCGCGGACGATCGCCGATCTCGATGAAGCGGCGTCGCTCGAGCCGAAGCATGTGAGTGAGGCGATACAGTATCGGAGCTTGGATCGGCGGGGGGTTGCATAAGCCCGTCGCTCCGCGCACAACGGGGCAACGACGAGTCCGTCGTTGCCCCGTGTCCTGGTGCGGTCGGCCGAGCGCGCGCTAGAAGCGTACGTACACCGAACCGCCCGTCTCGACCGAGAGGTCGGCGGCGCGCTGGAAGGCGTTGATCACCTGGGCCTCCGTCGGATTGGTGCCCACCTTGATCTCAGGCCCGGCCGGAATTGCCGACCGCCCGCCCGACGCACACGTGGCCTTGATGCTCATCGGCGAGAAGATGCCACCGGTAAGAGCGCCGACGACCATGTTCAGGAACGAGTGCTTCGTTTCAACCTTGGAGACGCCACTGGGGCATTGTGCCATGCTCGACACAGGTTTGGGCGGAACGAGGCCCCAGAGCCAGCCGGCTGCCCAGTCCTGCTTCACCACCGCCGTGCCGGCCGGTAGGCCGGTCTGGAGCGTCGCGTGGTAACAGGCGGGGAGGGCGATCAACAGCGAGACAACGGCGAGCTTCAACAACCGGGACATGGGTACCTCCTGACCGGCGGGGGAATGGTAGGAAGGCGGAAGGTGACGGCACCGCCGGCGGGGCCAGAAGATGAAGCGCGGGCCAGTGCGCCGCTAGACCGAAATCATCCCGTCCGCGCCCGTTAAGAGCTGATACGCGCTCTTGATCTGCTGCGGTTGACCGACCACAACGAGCACATCACCCGCATCCAGCTGGAAGTCCGCGCCCGGTGTCGCCAAGTCGCTCTCACCCCGCCGCACCGCCAGAATCAGCGCCCCTGTCTTCGAGCGGAGCGCCGTGTCGGCGATGGTCTGACCCACCGCCGGCGCATTTGGGCCCAAGATGATACGCTCGACGTGCATCTGCGGCATCGCGCCGAGCGCGCCGCTCAGCGTGAGCCGCGGGCGGGTACCGGGCCGCAGGGCTTGGTAATGCGACGCGCGAATCTCGCTCACCAGCCGCTCGGTCTCATCGCGCGGCACGTTGTAACGCGCCAGCACACGCGAGAAGATCTCGATCGATGTCTCGAACTCTTCGGGGATGACGACGTTCGCGCCGAGGCGCGTGAGCTCGGGAATCTCGACGATGTATCGCGTGCGCGCGATGATGTACACCTTGGGATTGAGCGCGCGCGCCACTCGCACCATCCGCCGCGTCGCCGACGGATCGGAAATCGCGATGACGAAGAGCCGGGCGCGGTCGATGCCGAGGGCGTGGAGAATCTCTTCCCGCGTCGCGTCGCCGTAAAACGCCGGCTCCCCCTCGGTGCGCGCCTTGCGCACGGTCTGGGCGTTCAGCTCCACGATGAGATAGGGTGCGCTGATCGACCGCAGCGCGGCCGCCAGGTTGCGGCCGTTGAGCCCGTAACCGGCGATCACCACGTGGTCCTTGACTTGCTCGTGGACCGGCGCAAGGCCGCGCGGCCGGTACCCCGGCAAGAGCCGATCGAGCGGCACGACCTTCTCGAGCACGTCGAGGATCGCCGGACCTCCCTGCAGCAGGAACGGCGTCACCAGCATCGTAATGACCGCCACGCCGAGGAATTGCTGGTACAAGAGGTTCGGCAGGAGTCCCGCGACGCGACCCTCTTTCGCGAGCACGAACGAGAATTCGCCGATCTGGGACACGGCGACACCGGCGAGGAGCGCGACGCGGCCCGAGTATCCCAACAACGCGGGGCCCACCGCCGCCGATAACGTCTTGCCGCCCATGATCACCGCGACGGCGACGAGCGTGAGCACGATGTGGTCGCGGATGACGTCGAGCTGGACGAGCATGCCGACCGCGACGAAGAACAGCGAGATAAAGACGTCGCGGAACGGGATCAGCTCGGCGAGCGCCTGGGGGCCGTAGTCCGATTCGGAAATGATCAGTCCGGCAAGGAACGCGCCGAGCGCGAGCGACGCGCCGGCCGCCGCGGTGCCGAGGGCGGTCAGCGTGCCGATGAGGATCACCGCGATGAGGAACAGCTCGCGGCTGCGCGTCTTCAGGATCTCCGACAGCGCCCGCGGCACGATGGTCCGGGCGGCGATAATCACCACGATGACGACGAGCGCCGCCTTGCCCAGTGCAATGAGGAGCCCGGTCACGCCGCCCTCGGCCTTTCCGGCGAGGAACGGGAGCACGAGCATGATCGGCACCACGCACAGGTCCTGAAAGATCAGGACACCCGTCGCCAGACGGCCATGCGGCGCGTCGATCTCGCCCTTGTCCGTCATCACCTTCAGCACGATGGCGGTGCTCGACAGCGCGATCAGGAATCCGAGGAACAGTGCGAGGCGCCAGCTGCTCAGAAACGCGAGTCCCGCCGCCAGCGTCGCCAGGATGGTGAAACCCATCTGCGAGAAGCCGCCCACGAGAATCTGGCGGCCCATCTCCTTCAGCCGGCTCAATGAGAATTCGATGCCGATCGTGAACAACAGGAGGATGACGCCGACTTCGGCGAGTCCTTCGACGTCCTTGGCATCGGACACGAATCCCAGCGCGTTCGGGCCGAGCAGAATCCCCGCGACGATGAAGCCGGGAAGCGCCGGCAGCTTGAGCCGGTAGAAAACGAGAATGACCAGCAGCGAGCCGGCAAAGATGACCGCGAGGTCGCGAAGGATGTGAAGCTGTTCCACGGTGGCCTAAAGCTAGGACGCCCCGTAACTTTGGCCACCGTGCGCGACTGGTTGCAAAACCGCATTGGCGTGAGCCCCGCGGTGCAGATGCATCTCTTGGTCACGATCCTCGCGATCGCGGGGCTCTGGATCATCGAGCGACTCGTTCTCGCGGTTGTCTACCGGCGGGTCACCGATCCGTGGTCGCGCTATCGGTGGCGCAAGAGCCTCACCTACGTGACGCTGGCGATCGGCGTTGTGGTGATTGGCCACGAATGGATCGAAGGGTTCAAGTCGATCGCCACGTTCCTGGGCATCGTCTCGGCCGGCATCGCGATCGCGCTCAAGGATCCGCTGACGAACCTCGCGGCTTGGGCGTTCATCGTGTGGCGGCGCCCCTTCGACGTCGGCGATCGCATCGAAATCGCGAAGCACCGGGGCGATGTCATCGACGTCCACTTGTTCCAGTTCACGCTGAATGAAATCGGCGTGTGGGTCGACGCGGATCAAAGCACCGGCCGTATCATCCATATCCCGAACCAGCTGATCTTCACCGAGCCCGTCGCGAACTACGACAAGGGCTTCAGGTACATCTGGAATGAAGTGCCGGTGCTCGTGACCTACGAGAGCAACTGGCAAAAGGCAAAGGAGATTCTGACCGCGATCGCGTTCAAACACGCCGAGCATCTGACCGCGGAGGCGGAGCGCGACCTGCTCGCGGCCTCGCAGCAGTTCTTGATCAACTACAAGAAGTTGACGCCGATCGTGTATACCAGCTCGTCAGCCTCGGGCATCCTGCTGACGATTCGCTACTTGATCGAGCCGCGCCGCCGGCGGGGTACGGTTTCAGCGATCTGGGACGACATCCTGACGGAATTCGGGAAGGCCAAGGACATCGATCTCGCCTATCACACCGTTCGGTCGTTCAGCAACCCGATCGAGGGCAAGATCATCGGCACGCCTGAGCTCTAGCGCAGCGCCGTTCCCGTTTCGACGACTGCGCGGACCAACTGGTCGAAGTCCTCGCGGCGGCTGCGGTGGTTGCGAGCAGCTCGAGCCTCGGATGCTGGGTCACGAGCCCCGCGAGGTAATGCGCCTGGCGCACGTTCTGGTGGATCAACTGGGTGAACGCATCCAGGCCGTGCGTCTTGAACGACATCCACACCTTCAGGGCCCGAAATCCGCGCGATAACTGGACGCCACGCTCGGCGAACGGAAACCCGCCCGCCGCGATGCCGCGATCGAACGACGCGAGGTACGCGGGGGTCACGTTGAACGTGGCGCGATGCGCCTTCTGGTCGCGCACCAGTGTGCATCCGACCTCGTACGGCATGTACAGCCACTTGTGCAGATCGAACGCGACGGAATCGGCCTGCTCGAGCCCTGCGACCAACGGGCGGAGCTCTGGGACGAGCGCGGCGAGCGCGCCGAACGCGCCGTCGATGTGGAACCAGAGTCCTTCCTCACGGCACAGTTCGGCCAGTGCGCGTAGGTCGTCGGTCGCTCCGGTGTTCACCGTCCCGGCGTTGCCGACGATGCAGATCGGCCGAAGGCCCCTGGCCTTGTCGGTGGCGAGCGTCTCGCGCAGTGCCTTCAGATCGATCGTGTAGTCGGCGGTGACGGGGATCGACCGCAGGGCGTCGTGACCGAGCCCCAGCAGCTCGACTGCCTTGCGCACGGAAGAGTGGGTTTCGCTCGAGGCGTAAACCGTGAGCTGCGGTCCGGCGTGCACGCCGCTCTCGCGAATGTCGAAGCCCGCGCGCGCGTTCCGGGCGACCGCCAGCCCCACGAAGTTCGCCATCGAACCCCCGGAGACGAGCAGGCCATGCGTCTCGGCGGGGAGTCCCAGCAGCTCGACCAGCCACCCGATCACCTGATTCTCGACCACGGCCGGCGCGTCATCGAATTCGGCGACCTGCGGATTCATGCCGGAGGCCAGCATATCCGCCAACATCGCGAAGGGCGTGCCGGTCCCGATCACCCAGCCCCAGAAGCGCGGATGGATGTTGCCCGTCGGGTACGGAAGCACGTCGCGCTTGAATTCTTCGTAGACGTCGGCCGCCGGGGTGGGCTTCCGCGGGGTGGGGGCGGTGGACAGCCGTTTCCGCACGTCGGCGGGCACGGGCCGCCACACGGGGCGCTCCCGCACGGTCCGCAGGTACTCGAGCATCTCGTCCACCATGCGGTGGCCGAGCAGGCGCAGCTCTTCCCAGCCGCGCGGGTCGGCCGGATCGAGGCTAATCTCCGGCGAGGACCTCGTAGTGGTCGACGAAGGGCTCGAGCTCGACGAGGAAGTCGCGGTCTTCCGGGTAGTAGTGGGCTTTCTCATAGTCCTCTCCGGCGAAGCGCCGGATCGCGTCGAATGAATCCCACAACGAAATGAACGTGAACTCGGCGCGATCCTGCTTGATGCGGCGCAGCACGTAGACGCCGCGGTTGCCGGGGGTCGCGCGGCACTCTCGGGCACCGGTGCGCTCGAGATAGTCGGCGTACTCGTCGGCGCGCGCTGCCGCGGTCACGCCATGCCAAATGCGAGCGATCAACTTAGAGCCGGTCGAGCTTTGCGACGGTGCGCTCATTACGGACGTTTCCCGTGTTCAGGGTCGACTTGGGCTCGAACAACAGGACGTGCGTTTCTTCCTCGGCCACGGGCAGATGCTCGACGCCGTGCGGAATGATGACGAACTCGCCCGGCTCGATCACGAGGTCCTTGTCTCGCAGCTTCATTCGTAGCCGGCCCTTCACGACGAGGAACAGCTCATCCTCGCGGTCGTGATGATGCCAGACGAACTCGCCCTCGAGCTTCGTGAGTTTCACCAGGTTGTCGTTCACCTCGCCGACGATCTTGGGACTCCACTGATCCTGAAACCGGCCGAACATCTCGGTGAGATTGACCTTGCGAACGGGGGGGCTCATGTGGCGCGCTCCAGCACGGTT
>WNGO01000147.1_pt1 | contig 47281 bp, 44 predicted proteins | sample 5400511 | NCBI WGS metagenome assembly WNGO01 (sample SAMN13153380, study PRJNA577476) | soil metagenome | isolation source: 20 cm soil or saprolite under Garry oak tree replicate 2 | place: USA:California | collected 2016-06-15 | reverse complement strand
CTGAACAGCTTTCGCTGCGCGCAAAATTTGATTACCACAATCACCTTGCGGACTCGCACGCCGCGGGTTCGGGCGTCGCGACGCTGACAACGTCACGAGGGCAGGCCAGTACGAATTTCAATCCTCGCGCCCTGAGATCGTCGATCACCACAGGCAGGGCTTCCAGCATGACATGCGCTCCACGCGGCAAATGATCGTGCAGCAGGATGATGTCCCCGCTCGCCGCCTTCTTCAAGATGCGCCGGGCAAGAACCTCGGAATTCCAGGTCAGCGTATCGCGGCTACGAATGCTCCAGGAGACGTAGTCCAATCCGGAGTTCTCGAGATAGCGTCGCAGAAGCGGATGGCGTTGGCCTACTGGCGAGCGAAACAAGCGCGGACGGAAACCGCAAATGCGGCGCACGCTTTCCGCACCGCGCTCGATCTCTGCCCGCAGACGTGCAGGCGTGAGAAAACAAAATAGCGAATAGTGCGACCAGGTGTGGTTGGCGATCAGATGCCCTTCTTCCCAGGCACGCCGCACGATTTCCGGATACTGGTCGGCGCGCTTCCCGACAACAAAGAATGTTGCCTTCACACCTTTTTCCCGAAGTAGGTCGAGTAATTTGGGCGTGTCCACGGGGTTGGGCCCGTCGTCGAAAGTCAGCGCCACGCAACCTGCGCCCTCGACCCTGCTGCGGTTGCTCACGAGCCACTGGTTGCGCGGATGAAACAATAGGTAAAGCATGATCAGTGTGCCCACCGAGTAAATCGAAGCCGCCAGCAGAAACCGCGAGAGGGTGAAAGGATAAAGAAGGGCCAGGGATGCGTTAGTCGCAAGAAACAACAAGCAAAAGATTGCCGACCTCGCCATATCGTTTGTCCGGCCACGGGACTCAGAGAGAGTAATGCTAACATCGGCGACCGGCGCCGGGAAAAACCGAGGCTCCCGCGGTTTCTGGAAGGAGTGAGTCGGGAAACGGCTTGACCACCTACACTCCAGGGATGTGAGCAACGGGGCGGGTCACCGCCCTTGATCTGGTGGTCTACTTCTGTTTTTTCTGTGCCGTGACGCCAGTGACTTCCAGTTGCACCTTCGTGCCCACCTCGTCCAGTGCCGCTTTTAGGTAATTCTTCAGGCCCCAATCATTGCCGTAATAGGGTCTCACAGGAATCGTAGCAATTTCGGAGTTGGTTTTTGGATCGATGAAATGTATAGAAAGAATCAGGTGATAGTTATTGTAGTCGACCCGGACATCCGAAAATTTGATGTAAAGGTTGTCGCCTGCCGCGTTCTCGTCCCCCTTGTCTTTGGCGGAGACAGTGGTCCTCCCAGGCACCAAATTTCGTGAAAACGAGGAGTTCAAGGAACCAATGATGTCGGCCCAGTCAGTCTTGTTCTCATAGCCGTAGAGAGCCCAATCGTCTGGGCCCAAATCGATCCATCCAACAAAGATGCGGTTCATGTTACTCATGTCAACGGTCGATTCCTTATTGAGATAGCGCGGTACCTTATGGCGCGCCTCCATAGACACTGGGAAGGAGATGCAAAGCAACAGCAATGCCGCCATCATCGCCAGCCTTTTCATAAGAAATCTCCTTCTTCTACTTCGCGCCAGGGTCGGCAGTCGCGGCCGCCTGCTCCATCACTTGCAGCTTCCCGTCCGTAAACTTCAGGAGCGCGGGAAAACCCGTGCGCATGTTCTTCTCCGGTCTTCGCGCGCCGATGGTCCCCGCGTCCTGGCGGAGAGACCAAGTCTCCACTTTGACGCCGTTTTCTTCCTCGGTCTTCGTTTCGAGCGGCGTCCCCACCACGTCAAAGGCTTGATCCTTGGTCATGCCGACAACCAACTTGTGTTCAGCAATGCCGCTCCGCATGTCTGATGGCCATTCCGGATGTTCGTCCTGTAGCGGAACCTTGGAGAAAATCTGGTTGAACGCCTTGGTAAAATCGTCAAGGGAGTTGATCTGAATGAAGTCGATCATAATCTCGTAGTTGTTGGGACTCAGACCCTCAGCCCACACCGAAACCGTATCGCCCTTGAACAAGAGCTTTCCGAAACGCACCGAGTAATTTGGATAGAACACCCAATTGAGCTTTGCCTTCTTCGGGTTTTTAATCGGCAAGCTGAGTATGCGTGTGGTGTCGTGCCCGGTGGGTGAAACCTCAAGCACGGCCTCCGGTCCCCATCCAAATGAACCCATAACATACTTGAGGGGAGCGTCGAGGCGCAGATACAAGGTGCCCGCAATCATGCGCTTGGCTGCTTCTCGATCCTCCTTGGACAACTCCGCCCTGACCACGAGCGGCGCGAATAAAACGAACAATAGTGCCACGCCTGTGCTCAATCGGAATTTCATGACAAGCAGATCCTAGGGCGAAATCTAGAGCGACTTTCCGCCTGCGGACATCTTAGTCTTCATAAGTACCCAGGGAGCAGACGAATTCCACAAAACGAAGTTGAGCCCAGACGACCTTCTTGACTATTTTGTTAGGTGCATCGGCCTACCCTTCGACTTCTCATTCATGAAGCCTCTTGCGTAGCTCCCGTTGAGGCTGCCGTCGGCTTCTGACGTCAGCTGCGCGGAATAGGTGACCTGGCCATGATGGGAGAAGAGTAAAAAAATCTGCTTGCCACTGACGACGCCTGTGATATCCCACCCATCGCCGTCTCCACTCACATCCCTACTGCCCTCAGCTTGATTCAGGACAACCTTACCCCATGACTTCTCATGCCAGTGGCCGTTGACATTGATGGCGGCGGCCTCGCTGTGGGAGCCTAGCCATGTTTTGCCCTTCGTTTCGAGATCACCCGCACTCATGTTAGCTGCAAAAATAAGAACCACACCAGCGGCTAACAACACAGAAAAATGGCTTTTCATCTGTTGCCTCCTAATTACAGCACCGACTCGTGGAAATTATGTCACCACTCTTCCGACTTGTGTCACTAAAACAAACCGCTTCTTGCAAGCAAGAGCATATCGGCTTGCCTCGCGTACAGCGGTTAAAACTCGGGACGGAATGCGTTCGATGTCAAATCGCCGAGCATCTTGTGCCACGGATGGGTCTCGTTCTGCTCGACCTCCGCGACCATGCTGCGCATTTTCTGGAGCACCGGCGGCGCGTCGTCGTCGTACACATCACCCTGCAACAGTTTCAACACGTCCAAACGGTATTTCGGATCATTGATGAAGTAGGTGAACAGAACGTTCAGACGGTAGTACACCGTGATGAAGTCGTACCAATTCTTTGTTCCCACCCGAAGCCTGCTCTCGAAGGTGGCGAAACTTTGCCGCGAAAAGTCGTTCTTCTCCAACGCAGCCAGGATGTCTTTGTGCGCGAAGCGCGAGCTGTTGAGCGCAATGCTGACTCCTGTGGAAAAGATCGGATCGACGAAGCGCCCGGCATCGCCGACCATGACGAACCGGTCGCCGCAAATCTGCTTCATGGCATAGCTGTAGTCGCCCTCGTCCTTGAAGGGGCGAACGCGGTCTGCCTTGCGCAGAGTTTCTTCGAGACTCGGCCGGGACGCAACTGACTCCCAGAAAAACTTCTCCCGATCGCTTTTCGATTTCGCAAAGTTTTTCTTCTGCGTGACCACGCCCAGGCTGGTGACGGCATCGGTAATCGGAATCTGCCAGATCCAGGTGTTCGAAATGGGCAGGAAGTGTATGAAGATGTAGTCGCGTTGGTCGTCTCTCTTGGAGAATACCTTGCGATCGTAATTGTTGAACCATGTGTGGATAGCATACTGATCGAAAACTGTGTCCCGCACCTTGAGCTTGAGCTGGTTACCGAGGAAAGTGTTCCGGCCGCTGGCGTCCACTACCATCCTCGCGCTGACGCCCATCTCTTTCCCGTTCCGTCCCATGGTGAAGCGCACCACCGGCTCCTTGGGGCCGAAATCGACGGCGTTTACCCTTACGCCTTCATACACTGCCGCTCCCAGCTTATTGGCGTGCTGCAACAGCATCAGGTCAAACTTGCCGCGATCCACATGATAGGTGTAATTCTTGTCGACACCATCCTGGTCACGCTCGTCGAAGCGAATGTCAGCATGGCAATCCGCGGCCAGGCCCTCCCATCCGAGTTGATAAGGAACTTTTTGTTTGTCGTCTGCAGTCCAGACCGCGCCAAACTTGTGCGGAAACTTTGCCTCTTCCATCTGAGGAAGAAAGTCGAGGTCTTTAAAGACACGCGTCGAAGAAGGCACCAGCGATTCCCCGACATGCGGCCGCGGATCCGCCAATAATTGCGACATCGAAATCTGGCTTAGTAAGAACCACTGCTTCGTCCTCGCAGCTTCGATCGCGTAGGGATGAACCATGTCTCGTTCATCGTAACAACGTCGAGATTCGTATCACACAAGCCAAGGTTTTTAACGCTCTTCCGTGGCATAAGAGAAACCGGTTTGCCGCCGACGAGTCGGTTGTTTAAGAAGTAATCCAGCGAAGGTGAATCACTGCCAAATGCAGCCCCCCACTATGAACCGGGCTGTCGAAATGTGTCAAGAGAACACCTCCCGACAGTCGCGCCGAGTCGGCTGTAACCGAAGTGGGACTTAAGCGCACATCCTCTCGATCACCGCAACTTGGCCCGAGAGTCCCGGCCAACCGCCGCGTCAGTTCCTGGGAAGCTGTGTTGGTGAGTGAGGCTATCTGCAACGCGCTAGTTTGTCATGTTGTACTGCACCTGGCATTCTCAGCATGAAATTTGAAGAGGGCACTGTTTCCCTTAGAGGTACACGGCCCCAGGAAGCAGGGCCCCTATATTCAGCATGGGCGCGAGAGAGGGGAAAGCTCCTCGCTCGGAATTAATCGCAAAAGCTCAAGGAGCAACCAGCACGCTTACACTTCCGTTGATACCGCTCGCATCGTGAACTTTACCGGAGATCGTTTGATTGCCCTTGGTCATCAAGGCGAATCCGTTAGTAAAGGTGTGAGAGCCGGCATCAGTCGTGGTGAACAGATAGTCAGGTGGAAGAAGCGCGGCTGGATCGGAGCTGGTGAAGTGCACGGGGCTGTTGATGATTGTGTCAGGCTGGCCATTGATCAGGGCCGTTACAGTCACCGTGAACGGGGATCCTGCCGTTGCGCTCGGAGGAGCCGTAATCTCCAGCACGGCATGCGGATTGGCGCACCTGAGAGCCAGCAGCATGCATCCTGCCAGGCTCATGGCCAGCAACGCGATCGCAAGTCGGCTTCTGCTCCGTCGAGAGCGGCAATCTGTACGATATCTGGGGTCAGAGATAAGCATGTGTGCGTCGGGGCTGTCCTCCTCATCGGCTGCACTTGCTTCACCGCTAGAAATGACGGGTGATGATCGATGTTTCAATCGGCGAGCCCTTATTCTGACATGTGATGTCGCGGTCTTCCCAACCGGACATCAAATCCAAACTGAGGGCCATAAACATTGATACCGTAATTAGCGAATTTCGGCTCGGAAAGATACAGGTTCGAGATGTGCATCCAATTCAGCCCGACCGAGAACGTATATCGCGAGTTGAAGTTGTATCGGACTCCGCTGCCCATGTTGAGAGTGAAGGTGAAGTTCTGTCCCTGCGCGAACTGAACGCCGAACGGTTCCTTCGCATCAATCCTGCCAAGTCCTACGCGGCCGTCGAAGTACGGGGCGAGCTTGCCACGCCGGGGGACAAAGTTTCGGCGAATTCCCATGTCATAGGAAAAATAATGGGTCTCAGGTCCTCTGGGAATAGCAGTGGCTGAACCGCTAAAAGTCATGTCCCAGTTCCCGCGGAAGATCCATGGGCCACCAACGTCATTGATTTGCCAGCGCAAGGAAGCGACCACGGGGACGAGCGTGTATCTCAGGGGCGTCAGGTTATAGCCGTCGCCCAGGAACACGTCGAATACGAATGGAATGTTAACGGGAAGCCATCCGACGTCCAACGCGAATTCCAATCTGTTCTTGTAGTAGACGCTCCGAGCGAGATCAACCCGCTCGCTGGGGGAAACAGCCGGCTGTGCCTTCGAGGTGAGAGTGCTATTTTCAGCTGGTGCCCGGTGTTCCTCATTCGATGCGATAGTTTGGGCCTGATTTGGGCAGCTCCCGCAAAGGTTCTCAGGGTTGCTGGAAGGTCCAAAAAACGGGAACTCAGGCTGCACACCGCTATACGGTACAATCCGGTTCCCAATGGATGCTGCGAAGGTTTTCACTGATACCGCGCTGAGGGATGGGTCGTGAATGGGAGATTTGTGTTCGGCCGGTTTCTCCATACTGGCTCTGGATACTTGAGCGCGGGCCGATAAACCTTCATCTGACTGAGCCTGCAGAGGTATTAACGGCGCGATCAAAAACAATACCACTCTAACTATTCCGGGTGGATGGACAAATCCTCTTGCGGGAGTCAAGTACTCGCCGTAGCGGGAAAGGCTCCGGTATTTTCTGCTCTGGGGGGATATAAGTTTGCGAGGTCGCTCCGACGGCGGATTGGCCATGCATCACCCGAGTGTCTGCCCGCTGAACATCTTCTGCTTGCTTGAACACATCGCGAACACGCATTCGTCTCTGCGGGGAACCCAATTATTGCCGCAGCCGCCAAATAATGCTTTGAAATGGCATTTACGGCAAAAGACCGAACACAGCCAATTCGGAAAGGGTACCCACATATACTTTGCCGTTGGCCACGGTGGGGACTCCAAATCCAACTCCATTGGGGAGCGTGTCGCGAGTGCCGGCCTGCTGAGAGTTGTAGAGTTCGTGCGAGACATCGCTAGCGTCGTAGGCGTGCAGAATCGCCGGCAGTTGAACCCGGAAGGCGGCGTTCTCCACCACCCAGACGACTCCTTCCTGTGAACCATTCGCGGAGACGGTGGGCGTGGCACCTGGGAAGCCGAAGACGTTCGCTGAATGCGAGGCCGACGCCGTTGAGAGCAAGCCGTCATTCAAGTTGAAAACTTTTAGGGAGTCTGCAACTCCCGCAACGTACACCTTATTCTCCCAAAACGCAGGAGTGCTGAAGAATTCGCCAACAATCTGCTCTAATGATTGGACGATCTGGCTGTTGTCTCCTGCATGGAAACGCCCCATGTTGTCACGGTCCACCAGGTATAGAGTTCCTTCCTTGCCGCCTGCCAACATGAGATGCGGATGGCTGCCACTCTGGTCTGGCAACAGTAGCGGGCCGCCAGCGCCCAAGTCGTGATCCACAGCGTCCATAGACGCTTGATTGAAGGGCGTGAAGAAGTCGACCACCGGAGGCGAACTAGCGCTCGGTGTGAATTTGACAAAGCTGTCTCCGAAGGCCTGTCCCCCAACGTCTGCGTCAAAGGTTCCGTTTCCCGTTATGACATAGATGTTCCCGGCGCCGTCGCTAGCGGGTCCGTTCCCGCTCTGCCAGATACCCGCCCCCACGCCGTTGGGCGTCAAGTTCAACACGGTCTGCTGTTTAAGTCCGCCTGCTTGGTATCCGAATAGCCAGCCGTGATAAGGGTGGGCATCAGCGAATGACGCGAAGGCGACGTAGACGACGCCCTTAGCCAGAAGAAGGGCGGAACGCTGCAGGTGGTTGTGTGGATTGAAGGCCACGTTTACTCCGTCACTACCATCGCCAGTGCCAGGAACCGACCCTTCGATAAGAACGGGCCCTTTGAACTTTTCTGATCCCGTCGTCAGGTCGAGGGCGTGCAGCCGGTAGGTGAAACTCCCGCTCTCTTTGGTGAAGGCGCACACGTACAAGGTCTGCGTATCAAGGTCGATCACGGGAGTACTTGTGATTCCGATCTCCGTCCCTAAGAAATCGCACGCTTGCGACTCGTCGGCACAGGGGACGGTGGTCACATTGGAACCGGGTTTAACGAGGTCGACGTGCCAGAGCGTGCCGGGAGCTTTCTGGTCGGCGTCGAAGGCATAGACGCTGTCGTGTTCGGTAACGACGTAAACGACATTCCTGACACCATGGACTGGCATTTGCAGATTTTGAACGTAGAGTGGTTGTGCGTAGATCGCTCCGTCGACTCCGTATGAGAACGCCTTGCCAAATTTGCCGGAATTCACGTTCTCGGTTGTCAATACTGTCTCCTGCGGGTTTTGGCCAGTCCGCAGATTATCGTTATGGTAAGTGAGCAGCATAATCCCGGTCGGCTTAGGACGGGGCGACGTGCCAGGCCCACACCCCCTTGCGGAGAAGATCAAAGCGAGAGCGCAAAGAAAGGCAAAGGCAGTAGACCATCTGGAGGATGTTCCGCTCATCTAATTCTCCCCATGAGGAAGCTGGGACCACAATCAGCACAAACGTTCAGGTCAAAGGAGCAGGTGGCTGGCCAGGAATGAACATGAAAGCCAAACGAGTCAATTGCCAGTATTTTTGAGCTAAATGAACTACAGCCCAACGACGGCAACAGCATAATACCAAGGAAAGAAAAGACTGCCACTTGCGCGTGAATCAAGGTCTGGGACACCTCTCCCAAGAAGGTTTTGCAGCGCACCTTTATGCCGCACCGTTGACCGTCGTGTCAAGTGGCGCTTGGGGGGACTAGTGGTCAGTAGCTCCAAGTAAGCCTATTCTCGCGAACATCGCTCGCAGGCGACCGGCGCGGGTTATGGCAAGAATTTGCTTCAGAATGCATGAGAGGGAAAGCCCCGGAATTCTGTAATGCACCTCTCCTGTCAGGGTACGCAGTTTGCGCAGAAAGTCGTTCATTGCTTGTGGGGAGTGGGCCAGATGCTGAATTCAAATGAAGCGGTTACATCGGACTGCCGATCAGTTGCAAGAAATGGGATCTGCCAGCGCTCATATTGCATATTTGCCCTTACCCGAAAGCCCCGTCCGCCAAAGATGTCAGCATTTACGGCAATGTCATTCTGTGTTCCGCCCTGGGGAACGTATCCAGGGTCCAGCTTTCGGTGCCTGAGCTCGAGGCCAATCTTCCTGCGGGCGCTCAGCCAGTAATTTGTGCGGATCAGTTCGCCTTGGGCGGCGCGTCCAATCCAGGTTCCGATCAATCGTCCGTCGTTGTTGTAGCCGCTGTTGTATTGGCCATTGTAGTAAATGCAGATGCCGCAGAAGGCTACGGGATTGGTGTATCCGCCTTCCAATCGGAAGTCCAGCTTCGGTATCCCAGGTACTTTTGCGAAATAAAGTCCGGCCTGAGAGGCACTCTTCCGCATATAAGGAATTGGGGAAGGCTCGTCTTCACTTAGAGTCTCGCCGTAGAGAGTGAGCCAGTTGCGGAGGCCCGGGATGCGATAGGAAAAGTCAGCTTCCGTACGTCCATCTCCCAAGACATCGCCGTGATAATGCTTGCCGAAGTTGCTGTCGAGAAACCTCGTGATGGTGAGCGGGTTCCCCGGTCCGCCATAAACCGTGGTTTTCGACAAACCGAATTCGAAGTTCGGGGTCACCTTGACGCTGAGTTTTCCGCCGCTGAGAAATGGCTGGGGATGCAGGTTTTGGCCGTACTGCCCTAGAACTGTAACGCCAGTAGCGCCGCTGTTCACCGTGGTCTGAAACTGGAGTCCCGTCATGTGCCCGATTAAACCTTCGAGGCGTAAGTCCCCGAGATAACGAAGGACCCATGGTAAGCGAAACGGAGTGACCCGGTTGACAGTGAACACGTTGTTGAGCGGAGCGGAATTATCGCTAAGGATCATAGCTCCGCCTTCACTGGGGCCCCACCACAGGCTATTCTTGCCAAACGAGAACTGCCAGTTGCCAAGATTAAATCCAAGATAGGTATCGAGCAGGCGGAAGCGGCTGATGGATGCCACAGGAAGCGCAGGGCCAGTCGGCCATGCATCAGTGCGGTTGAAAAAATCAAGCATGGACTGTGTCGGCGGCGGACCGGAGGCCGCGTACTGATACTCTCCGCGGACGTAAAGAACGAGTGGACCTGCCGCCGCCCACCCGGCCGCGCCATCCACCGAGTTGAAGCCTTCTTCGTAGGGACGGCCGTAATCGTTTAGCAAAGTCTGGCCGAAATGATAGTTGTCGGTCAGCGGTGTACCCGAGACGCCTAGGAAACGGGCGTAAACGGACTCGAGTTGGGCGTTTAGATTGCGATTTCCATCCATCAGTTCGGATTCATATCCGAACTCTTTTGAGAGAGCCTGATACAGTTGCTGAACTCCGGGCGACGCCTCCGTGTCCGCATTCTGCGTTTTGGCCTCGGACAATAGGCGCGCACATTCCAGGCGGGTCCAAGGACGCAATGTCAGGGACGCGGTTTTGACAAAACCAAGGGCGGAGAGGCGCTCCAGAGCCGGGTAAATCCAACTGTCGAGCGGGACATAACTTGATCCCATGTTTCGAGTTTTGCGCAGAGGTTTGGATTCTTCGTCCTCTTCGCCCTTGAAGAACTTCCCATACTTGCTAATTTCGGCGTCGCTGTAATGGGAGCGGGAACGGAAGACCTGCCGACCCATATACCAGCCCAGAGCGCTACCGATGACTACGTCGGAGGCGAAATGTTTTTGCCCCGCCCAGCGCGATGCGCTTACTGCTCCAGCGAAACCATAGGCCAGCACCTGAGTCAAAGGGCCGGGATATTCATGGGCGATAACGCTGGCGATCGCCCAACTCACGGAGGCGTGGGTTGAAGGAAAAGAATCGCCGCCCACAAAAAAGCGTCCTGTACCAGAGCCACTAAATGGGCGTTCTCGCCCCGCCGCGTATTTGAATAACTCGGTATCCAGAAATGCCCCAATGGCTGCTTCTCCGCTGAGGATCCCAGTTTCGCGTTTTTGGTCATTGTTCTGGATGTGTCCCAACAAGAACAAGCCAGCGCCAGCAGCGCTCATAGCAGCCACTCCAGCGTTAGAAAAAGTTACCGCGTGTGAGACCGTGCTTTTGCTGGTGGGAACATGATTCTCGATGCTTCCGTCGGCCTTGATCAGCAGTCCGCCAACAAGTACCGAAGGAAGCGCCCAGTCCCACTGCTTCTCCGACATGTGGAGTGGAGCGGTCCAGAAGTCCTTCTGATCCAGGACCAGGTTCTTGGGAAGGGATTTGAGATTGACCGGCCTCGGTGAGAACACCGATACCTGAGTGTTTTGTGGCAGGGGAGCCTGAGGTGTCGAATCTGGCCCTTCCGGAGTTGTCTGCCCAGATGCCACTAAACTGCAGAATGCAAGCAGCGATATCAGCATCCCGATGCCCATGAAAGGCTTGAGACAGTAGTCTTCAATCCGGAGTCTTGGAGCAAGGGTCATCGTGATCTTCTCGACGACCAGACCGAATCTGTTCGCCTGTTCTAATTTCAAATCAGACTTTTGCACGAAGGACAATGGATTCATTCTCGTAGGGGACGACATCAGCCCTTAGCCCGACCGACAGGATTCGTGCTGGGTATTGTTTCTGATCCTGATTTAACCTAGTTCCGCCGCTCCACGGGCACCACCGACAAGGGCGAAGAAACGGTGACAAAAAATTAGAAAAGCAGGCAATCCAATGCCGATGACAATCCAGACAATGAAAATGCCCTGATGGAAGAGGTCAAGACGCCACAACTCGGCTGAACCGTACAGAATCGCCCCACAGGGTAAGAGGAATACTGTTTTACCGAGAGACAGAAGAAAGGAGAAGACAGCGCCCATGCAGAGACATACGAAAGCGATGTAAACCCAGCTAATATAGCCCATCTGCTCGTGTAGATGAACAAAAGCCGAGTTCGTATTCAGAGTTTCCTCCTCATCAATGTAATTTCGATAGGTTTGATCTCCCCCGGCTGCCAATTGGTCAGTCACCGATGCTGTACCGATGGCCGCCTGGAAGGGAGAACCCAAGTAGGCGATGATCTCGGAAACGCCTGCCGCGAAAAACGACAATCTATTTTGTTCGTAGTAGTTCTTGTTACGAACAAAATTAGCCACTGAAAGTAATAGAAAAAAAATTGCAGCTAAGGTGATCGTCTTCGGAATGTGGATTCTTGCGACCGTTCTGTTGAACGTGAGCATTAATGTAGCTGTCAGAAGCGTTGCAACGAAGATCAATCGCGAACCTAGAAGAAAGGTACTTACAGTCAATAGCAGGATATTCAGGATATTAATAGCAGCAAAAGATCGTGATCGAATCATTCGGTAGAGAGCGACTGAGGCCGAAAAGAGCACCAGGTAACGCAAGGAAACGAGCCCCACGCTGTAATCTTCGTAAAGGGCAATTTTCAGCTCGTTTGCGTCACCTATCGCCATGTACACAATGGCCTGCTGCAAGGATAGCAACTGAAAGATTCTCACCAGGGTCGCGGCGGTTCCAATCGCGGCCAGGAGAGTAAAACTGTAGTAAACCGAATTGGATTCCAAATCAATCAGATTGCTTCTTGGAGCACTCCGCCGAACCACCCACATCTGGCCGAACTTTTCACCGACAGAGAAGCTTAGAAAAACCAGCAGGTACCAGCAGCTGAGGACGACAAACGAGTTAAAGTCGAGCCGTGCGGGACTATCGAAACCCTTACGTAAGAACCCAAAACTGGGGAACAGCCAGGCAGCAAAACTGGCGAACATGGCAGCCATCGAAACAAAGGAGGGCTTCAGAATTACCCTCGATGGAAAAGGTATTTGCATGTTTGTAGCCTCATGCCAGCCGCTATTCAAATCGCGAAAGCATCAGTGCGGGGTACTTGCCGGTTCTAGACACGTCATCGGCCAAAACGGAACCCATCCCGGAGAAGGCTGAGCTTGATCGCATACTCTGGAATCTGTGCAGCTCGCTGCAGGGCTCGAGTTATTAGCGACAACACGTACCCGATAAAAAAACCAATGAATGCGGAGCCAACCAAGATCCAAGAGAAGTGGGGGCCGGATTTTTTGTCAGGCGGAACGGCGCGATCCACTACCTGAATCACCGGAGCGGCTTTGGCCTCGTCAATCCTCGCAGCCTCATACTGTTTTGCCAGCAATTCGAAAAGAGTCTCGTGGTACTTAACTTCGCGAAGTTTGCGGGCATATTCAAGAGCAACTGCCGGAAGCCGGCCGGCAGGAATTCCAACCGTATCAGCCAACTCGGGATTGCGCGGATCCTTCTCCAGCTTGGAAAGCTGTTCACGGAGGGTTTTGATCTCCTCTCTGGCCTTTACAGCTACGGGATTCTCGTCCGTGGCAAACATGCCAATCGAATTAATCGCAACCTCCCGGCTCGATATTTGCGCTCTCAGCATCGCGAGGCTACGGATGATTGACTCAGCCTGTCCGTTCAAGTGAATAATGCCGGTTTTCTCCGCGGTCTTTCTTAGATCGTCTTCGGCGACCGTCAGCGAGCTTCTTTCATCGGCCAATTCCTGGTCAAAAAAGACGCGTCTCTGGGCCGCTTCAGTCATTGCGAGGTGAGAATTCATAGAATAAAGCTCGTCTACGTAGGCGTTGGCCATCTCGCTGGCGCGGTTAGGATCATGATCCTCGACGCTGATATGAATCAAACCATCTTTGCCCGAAAGAATGCGTGTGTTGTTTTTCAGCCGTAGGCGGGTGTCTTCCATCTTTCGAGTCTCATACAAGTCTTGCAGATGAAATCTCGAAATTAGATGGTCAGCAATGGTACGGCTCTCGAGAATCCCTATGTACATATCGGTCGGGGTCTTGAATTGGCTGCCGGTGCCTCCTCCTCCAGCGCCTGTGAGCGAAACAAGCGCACTCAACTGACCCATCATTGTCGCCAGCGACTGGCCCTGCTGGGGTGGCAGGATGAGGGCAGTCCCCGTGAAGGTAGGCTTAACCAAAAGGCATATAGCTCCGCCAAGCGCGATACAGACCAGCATACAAATTGCGATCGTCCTTCGAGCCTCTGATAGAACGAGCAGAAAATCGAAGAGGTCGAAACCCTTGGGTTGGGGACTCACCCTCGAATCTTCCTGCTCCGCATGCTCTAGTGTATCCATACCCCGTTTCGCACTAGTGTATCAGGACAATGCTAAGTCCACGCAGGACCTGCGCAAAGAGCGCCAATTCAGGCATATCCGGTAGTAGCCGTCCGGCAGTTCCCGCTTCAAGAATGGTTACCAACCCGGACGTCTTATGCCGACTGGGCACTGCGGCGGATGCAGTCCTTCCGTTCAACTGTTTCTCGCAGCACGAGATAGCACGACCGCAAAGAAATACAAGCAGGACGGAATAGCTGGAACGCTTGGCGGGCCTCGCGATGTATCACACTCGTTATTCGTAGCTTTTCACAGTTCTCCAGAAGCCGTTTTCTATCCCAGTCCTCGGTGTCCACCCAAGTGACCTGATTTTCGAGATATCGAAGCGACCTCCTGAGTTGGAACTTGTTACGTACGGATCTTTGGCATCCCGCTCCCGGCGAACCACACGGCATTTGCGTTCGGGGAATAGTCGGCAGAGTAGTTCCGCGAGTTGCAGAACAGAGATCTCCGACTCGGCTCCCACGTTGTATGCCTCCGCGCTATTCCCACATAACAAGACCCTGAAGATGCCCTCGATTGTGTCGGCAAGATAACAGAAAGGCCGCCGGGCGCTCCCGTCACTTTTCATAACGATGTCGCGGCCCGCAACCACGTCGGCAACAAAATCTGCGAAAACGCGACCGTCATGCAGATCCATTCGCGGACCGTACGTATGAGAAAGACGAACGATCTTTGCCGGAACGCCAAATTGCGAATGCCAGCAGGCACAAAGCGTTTCGCCGCCCCGCTTTCCTTCACCGTAGCAGGATCGGACGATAAGCGGATCCATGGGCCCGAAGGATGTTTCCTTTAGAGGGATTGAGGGGTCCTGAACCTGCCCGTAAACCTCTCCGCTACTGAAGAACAAGAAAGCCTCGCTGCGGGCGTTTCGAGCGACCTCGAGCATTCGCCCGGTTCCGATGACATTCACTGCAAAAGTGCCCACAGGATCGGAACTGTAGAATGTCGGACTGGCTTGTCCTGCAGCGTGTATGACGAAATCAGCGCTGTTCGGGCCGCTGTAGGGATCCCGCACATCCTGCACAACAAACCTAAGGTCTGTTCGGCCAGCAAGGTGGCCCAATCTGCGCATCGCCCTCTCCTTATTTCTAACCAAAGCAACCGTATGAATGCCAGCGCGCGCAGTCTCGTTGAGATAAAGGAGTGTCTCAAGCATGTAAGAAGGAACCAGTCCGTTGGCTCCGGATATCAAAACGACTTTTCCGAAGAGTTGTTCCCAAGGAAGCGTGGAAGAAACGATGTTCCTCAGATCTTCTTCAACTATCGGGTGTCTCGTTGTGGCCAATCTCTTCTCCTTCCAGCGAGGTTATACGGCCGGGTCCGGCGAAATCGGGCGGGGTCTGCCTATCCAGACTCCAAATGCTGAGGAACATGTACTGAGAGAGGGAGAAATTTCGAGACGCTTCCGTTCCTCCCTGCCCGCCGTTTCAGTTCGAATGCCGGATATCCGGAGGCAGGCGGCTAGCACGAGAGACTGACGACCACACCCGCTTGGATTCGCCGCACACAACCTGCGGAGGTCTGTGTCAACGAGACTGTACTAGCGTAACCTGTGCTTCTCCGCGTCCGGTCCTGAATCGGGAGGTGAATCCATGCATTGTCCCTGCCATGAAGTCGACCATCTCTGGCGTCAGCCCTGGGTATACGCCCACCCAAAATACATTGTTCATCACAAAGTCGCTATTGTGCAGATCGCCAGCGACGCGATATTGGCAGCCCTGATAAGCAGGCTGGCGGACAAGATTGCCACCGAAGAGGAGGCGCGTAGCAATTTTGCTCGATTCCAAGGTGCGAATCAGATCCTCTCGCCGAAAGGGTGCGTCTTCTCGAACTCCAATCGGGAAACCAAACCATGAAGGGTCCGAGTGGGGCGTCGCTTTCGGCAATATCAGATACTCTTCCAAGCCGGCCAGGGCTGCCTCGAGATGACGAAAGTTCTGTTTCCGACGGGCGATGAACTCCGGCAGCTTGGTGAGCTGTGATGCACCGAGGGCCGCCTGCATATCCGTGGCCTTCAGGTTATAACCAATATGAGAATACGTGTATTTGTGGTCATAGCCACACGGTAGTGATCCCAATTGCCAATCAAACCGTTTGCCGCAGGTGTTGTCCTTGCCTGTTTCGCACCAGCAATCGCGGCCCCAGTCGCGAAAGGACTCAATCAGTGTCTGCAACGTGGGCTTGTCCGTGAGAACGGCCCCGCCTTCGCCGGTTGTGATGTGGTGTGCCGGATAGAAACTCAGGGAGGCGATGTCGCCGAAAGTGCCGACATTCCGTCCCCGATAGGTTGAACCGAGCGCGTCGCAGCAGTCTTCGATGAGCCACAGATTGTGCTTCTTCGTGAACGCGGTGACAGCATCTAGATCGAAGACATTCCCCAAGGTGTGAGCTACAAAGACAGCCTTGGTGCGGTCACTGCGGGCTGCTTCCAGCTGGCCCACATCGATCTCATATTCGGGAATCGTGACATCGACAAAAACGGGGACTAAACGATTCTGGAAAATGGGGTTGACCGTCGTGGGAAAGCCCGCAGCGACGGTGATAACTTCGTCACCTGGAATTAGCCGGCGTTCGCCGAGTTTTGGCGAGGTCAGGACACTAAGGGCAATCAGGTTGGCGGAAGACCCCGAGTTGACCAGGGTTGCGGAACGAACACCGACAAAGCGGGCGAGATTACGCTGGAAGATCTTGGCAAAACGGCCGGTAGTGAACCAGGCATCTAGAGCTGAGTCGACCACAGCGCTGACGTCAGCGCCATCAATGACTTTCCCGGAAACCGGTACAGGTGAAACCCCGGGTACAAATTCTCCAGAGTCGGACGATTGCGAAAAGTATTGAGCAACCAAGTCTAGAATCTGCTTGCGAAGCTGAGCCGCATTTTCCGCCATATTGAACCAGGGTATTTCAAATCATACCATTCAACTTAGCGCGGTACGCTTGATTCCTGCGCGGGTATGTTTATGATGAGAATGCTTTTTGCGCTGCGATTGAAGCAGCTTCCAACCAGATTGTGGTGAACGTGTTCCCAAATGCTGAATTGAAGAAAAACAGCCGGGAGAGCAAATGAAGGCGGTCATTCTTGCAGGAGGCCTTGGCACGCGTCTGAGTGAGGAGACCGCGGTTCGGCCTAAACCAATGGTTGAGATCGGCGGCAGACCGATCCTGTGGCATATCCTGAAAATGTATTCACATCATGGAATCAATGAATTCATCATTTGCTGTGGATACAAGGGGTACATGATCAAGGAGTACTTTGCTAATTACTTCCTCCACATGTCGGATGTGACGTTTGATATGAAGCAGAATCGGATGGAAGTCCATCAGAGCGTGGCAGAGCCGTGGAAAGTCACGCTGGTGGATACAGGAGATCAAACCGGGACGGGAGGAAGGCTTAAGAAAATCGCCGGCTATCTCCAAGATGACGATGCTTTCTGCATGACGTATGGAGATGGCTTGAGCGACGTGGATATCTCGGCGAGCATTGTTTTTCACCGCCAGCACGGCGGCCGGGTGACAATCACCGCGGTGCAGCCGCCGGCACGGTTCGGCGCGCTGGGCATGGATGGAACCGCTATCACGTCGTTCCAGGAAAAGCCGCTCGGCGAAGGGGGATGGATTAACGGAGGTTTTTTCGTGTTGTCCCCGAAAGTGCTGGATGAAATTCATAACGATGCCTGGATGTTCGAACGGGAACCGATGAGCAGCCTTACCGCGCAGCGCCAGGTGCATGCGTTTCGGCATAGCGGTTTTTGGCACGCAATGGACACTCTTCGGGATAAGCAGCGGCTCGAGGAATTGTGGGCCGGCGGGAGGGCACCCTGGAAAATGTGGTGAGTGTCTGGCAACGACGGCGTGTCTTTCTCACCGGTCACACGGGTTTCAAGGGAAGTTGGCTGGCGCTCTGGTTGAACAGGCTGGGGGCGCAGGTCCGCGGTTACGCTCTCGATCCCTGTACCGAGCCCAACCTCTTCACACTTACTTCTGTAAGCAACATCACTGAAGACGTTCGCGGTGACGTACGCGACTACTCAAAGCTCGAAGCCTCGATGACTAGATTCGCGCCCGAGGTGGTTTTTCATCTTGCGGCACAGCCCATTGTCCGGCGTGGGTACGCTGACCCGGTGGGCACTTACGCCACGAACGTCATGGGAACCGTACATGTGCTAGAGGCTGTCCGTAAGACACCGAGCGTGCGAGCCGTCGTGTGTGTCACCACGGACAAGTGCTACCAGAACCAGGAGTGGATCTGGGCCTATCGCGAATCGGACCCGCTCGGCGGCTATGACCCTTACGCGTCCAGTAAAGCCTGTGCCGAGGTTGTGAGTGCAGCTTACCGCAGCTCATTTTTTTCGGTCGAGCGCATGAATGAGCATAACGTGGGAGTTTGCACAGCGCGTGCCGGGAATGTGATTGGAGGCGGCGACTGGTCCGATGACAGGCTCATTCCGGATCTGGTGCGTGGATTCTGCTCGAAGCAGGCGGTACTGATTCGGCGGCCCAAGGCCATCCGTCCTTGGCAGCATGTGCTGGAACCGCTGCATGGGTATTTGATGTTGGCTGAGAAACTCCTCGCACAAGATGCGAAATTCGCCTCGAGTTACAACTTTGGACCGTCTGATGAAGAGATATGGCCGGTCGAACGTATCGCCACAAAGTTGGTGGACATGTGGGGCGAGGGAGCATCGTGGGTTACAGATCGGGATCCAATCGAGCACGAGGATCATGTGCTCAGGTTGGATGCAAGCAAAGCCCGGCTCGAGCTGGGATGGAAGCCGAGTTTGGGAATCGAAGGGGCGCTGCAATGGACAGTCGCATGGTATCGTGCCTGGAAGCGGGGGGATAACTTGGCCGAGTTCACCGGGAACCAGATCGTCGAGTACGAGCGGCTGTGCGCAACCGGACGACCTCGGTGGTAAAGAAACTAGGGAGCAGATATGTCGTTCTCTGATCCATCTTCAGTATTTCGCCAAGCAATTGATGAGCATCTTGCGGTCATCGATTCGTTGAAGGACCAAGAATCCGTCCTGCAAATGATTGCCGAGGAAATGGTTCGTGCGATTTTTGCCGGACACAAGGTGCTTTGGTGCGGAAACGGGGGTAGCGCGGCAGACTCCCAGCACCTAGCGGCCGAACTGTTGGGCCGCTTTCGCAAGGAGCGGAGCGCGTTACCATCGATTGCGTTAACAACCGATACGTCCATTTTGACCGCCGTCGGGAATGACTATGGCTTTGAAAGAATCTTCCAACGGCAAGTCGAGGCACTCTGCAATAAGGGCGATGTACTCGTGGGTATCTCGACGTCGGGCTCAAGCAAGAATGTATACGCCGCCCTCCAAACTGCGCGCCAGATCGGTGCACGTACGATTGCCTTTACGGGACAAGGCGGTGGCACCATCGCAACTGTCGCTGATATCGCTCTCTGTATAGCTTCGAAAGATACGGCGCGTATCCAGGAAGCTCATATAGTGTGCGGACACATGGTATGCGACTGGATTGAACGCTGCGTGTGTGAAGAGCGGCGAGAATTTCCGCAACGCGCACCTGTTGATCAACTGTGATATCTTCCATTCTCTACGTAGCATTGATTGCGATAGACATTCAGGCCACCGACATCCAGATATAATGGGGTCGGCTCGGGAAGGCTTTGTTTGCGCTCACTACCGCGCTATTGGAAGGAGTATCCGATGGGTACAATCCGGATCGGTAACAGGCTGGTCGGAGACGATCAACCCTGTTTCATCGTGGCGGAAATCGGCATTAATCACAACGGCGATGTTGATCTGGCTAAGAGGCTGATCAGTGTTGCTCTTGCTGCGGGCTGTGACGCTGTTAAATTCCAGAAGAGGACCGTTGAGGTAGTCTACAGCGCGGAAGAACTGGCTAAACCTCGCGAGAATCCCTTTGGGCCGACGAATGGCGATCTGAAGTATGGCCTTGAGTTCGAGCAGGAGGAGTACGAGGAGATTGATGCCTTCTGCAAATCTGTGAAGATGCCGTGGTTCGCGTCACCTTGGGATGAAGCCTCAGTGGATTTCCTGCAACGTTTTAACATCCCAGTGTACAAAATCGCATCAGCTTCGCTCACGGATGATCACCTGCTGCGTCACATCCGCGCGACAGGAAGACCGATCATTCTCTCGACGGGAATGAGTACTTATGCAGAAATCGACCATGCGGTCGAAGTCCTCGGCAAAGAGGATCTTGTCCTGATGCACTCGACGAGCACGTATCCGGCGAGCTATAACGAACTGAACCTGCGTGCGATTCCGACGATGGCCTCACGCTACCGAGTGCCCGTGGGTTATTCGGGCCATGAGACCGGAATTCCCACCAGTGTCTGCTCCGCGGCACTGGGAGCCTGCTGTGTGGAGCGCCACATCACCATGGACCGCGCCATGTGGGGCTCAGATCACGCCGCCTCCCTGGAGCCCAACGGGATTTCGCGGCTGGTGCGCGATATTCGGCTGTGGGAGCAATCCAAGGGCGACGGTATCAAGCGCGTCTATGAACGGGAATTTCCAATCATAAAGAAACTCCGCCGCGTTGGCGCAATGGCTTAGTGGGCATGGCATCACACGACCTGTTGGCGCGCGGGCTGGAAACCATAAAAGCGGTCGTGCTCGACGTAGATGGTGTGCTCAGTGACGGTGGATTCTGGTGGGGACCTAGTGGTGAGGAGTGGAAACGTTTCTGCTTTGCCGACATCATGGGAGTGTCTCTTGCGCGCCGCGCCGGACTCATCCTGGCTCTACTCTCAGGCGAAGACAGTCCACTTGTTGACCGCTACGCCCAGAAAATGCTGATCAGGTACGTGGTGAAAGGATGCCGGGACAAGGCCACGGCCCTCCGCGACTTCTCCGCCGCGGCGGGAGTGAAACTTGGAGAAATCTGTTTCATGGGCGACGACGTTAACGATCTACCAGCTATGGCAATCGTTGGCTTTTCGGCTGCCCCTGCTAATGCCGCACCAGTGGTGTTGCGGCAGGCGAATTTCGTCGCAAAAGCGACGGGAGGAAACGGTGCGGTGCGCGAACTCATTGAAGCGTTGCTGGCCGCGCGGGGTCTCACACCGCAGGAGGTTTTCACGAGGGAATAGGCGGTCACGCCCGGTGATCTTTTCCGATTCCATCTGATTGGACCGATGAAACTCTCTGATTACGTAGTGCGTTTTATCGCTGAGCAAGGAGTCAAGCACGTTTTTCTGGTTGTAGGTGGGGGGGCAATGCACTTGAATAGCTCTCTTGCCACAGAGAAGAGATTAATTCCGATATGTAATTTGCACGAACAGGCCAGCGCGATTGCCGCAGAGAATTACTCCAAGGCAACAAACAACCTGGGTGTCTGTATGGTCACCACAGGTCCAGGCGGCACCAACGCCATCACTGGTGTGGCGGGAGCATGGCTGGACTCGACCCCGGCGCTGTACATATCTGGCCAAGTGAAACGACCTGACCGTGCCTTCGATGCAGATAACAAGCCACTCGGCGTACGGCAGGTTGGAGTTCAGGAGGTCGACATTGTTTCTATTGTCGCACCTATCACCAAGTATGCAGCAACTGTCCTTGAACCAAATGAAATCCGATATCAACTGGAGAAAGCTGTCTACTTAGCGCGCTCAGGACGTCCAGGACCAGTTTGGATCGATATCCCACTCGATGTGCAAGCATCTCCGATCGATGATCCTGCTACGCTTCGTGGGTTCGACCCTTTGGAACTCAGCTCCGGAGATTCAAGCCGGTTGACCGCGGCGGAGCTTGATGAAAGAGTCGGAGCGCTTATTGCGGACCTAAACCGGGCAGAGCGACCCATAGTTCTGATCGGTAATGGCGTTCGGCTGTCGCGAGCAGAAGCCGAGATGGAACGGCTTCTTCGCAGTCTTGACGTGCCAGTGGAAGTTACTTGGCTAGCGGTTGACCTCGTGCCCGACGACCATCCTTTGTGCGTCGGCAGGCCCGGCACACTCGCTCAGCGCGGGGCAAATTTCGCCGTGCAGAACTGTGATTTCCTGCTCGCCATTGGCTGCCGCCTGGACCGCGTAGTCACTGGTTATGCTCCTGAGCGCTTTGCGCGCAATGCTTGCAAGGTGATGGTCGATATCGATCCCGCGGAATTACAGAAGATGGATGGCACAGTCCGCTATCCGCTCTGCGCCGATGCGGGCGACTTTATGCGAGCAATGCTGGCTCGAACCGGCGACATTCAACAAAGGAATCGGACCGCGTGGAAACAACGCTGTGCAGAATGGCGGAAGCGTTACCCGCTAGTACTTCCCGAACATAAATCGCCCGAAGGTCGCGTAAGCGTCTACAATTTCGCCGACGTAATGTCGGAGATTCTCAAAGAAGGAGACTTCTGTATCTGCGGCAGTTCGGGAACTGGTATTGAGCTCTTTCTGTTAGCCTTCCGTACGAAAAGCAAACAGCGCATTTTCCATACCACGGCGCTTGGTGCAATGGGATTCGGAATTCCTGCATCGATCGGGGCAGGCCTTTTGGGCTTCGCCGACGGCTCGAAGCGCAACGTTGTCTGCGTGGACGGGGATGGAGGGTTTCAGTTCAATATTCAGGAACTGGAGACGATTAGGCGCCTGAAATTGCCAGTAAGGTTTTTCGTTCTGAATAATGAAGGGTATGGGTCCATCCGTGCATCCCAGAAGGCCTTTTTCGGCGCTTGCATGATCGGCTGTGACGCCGCGACTGGTCAGACTCTTCCGGATGTGCGCGACGTAGCGGAGGCCTACGGCATTGCTACCGACGTGATCACCACGCAGCGCAATCTCAAAGAAGACATGAGTCGCGTTCTGGCGACGCCCGGTCCAGTCGTCTGTGACGTTCATGTTGTGCTCGATGAAGTTCGTCAACCACGTCTTTCTTCTGTTCAACGTCCCGACGGCTCGTTTGTATCGAAGCCGCTGGAGGATCTGTGGCCTTTTCTCGATCGGGAGGAGTTCAGGGCCAACATGCTCATCGAAACGATCGAAGATTAGGTTCGTTACATGCCTTTTTTCGCCATCATGCAAGGTCGACTGGTTCCCCCGGAAGACAGCCGATTTCAGTCGTTTCCACGCGAGCGGTGGCGCGACGAGTTTGCACTGGCAGCAGAGGCCGGTCTGAACGGAATTGAGTGGATCTTCGATTTGTACGGCGAGGACAGTAACCCTATCTGCAGCGATGCCGGAGTGGCGGCGATGCGTGCTCTATCGCAACAGACTGGCATCCAGGTGCGCTCGCTATGCGCTGACTACTTTATGGATCGGCCACTCCTGCGCATTTCGGAAATCGAGCGAAACCAACAAGTTCAGAAGTTGGAGTGGCTGCTTTCGCGCTGTAAGTTGCTGGACATTCGCCGAATCGTGATTCCGTTTGTTGATAACTCTCGCATCGAGAACCACGACGAAGAAGCCACCGTAATTTCGGTCCTGCAGACGATTTTACCCACGGCCGAAACCCACAAAATCGAGATTCACCTTGAAACGTCACTCGCTCCTGAAGCTTTTGCGGGTCTCTTGGATCAGTGTTCGCATCCCCTGGTGCGTGCCAATTATGACTCTGGAAATAGTGCAGCCCTGGGGTACAAGGTTGCGGACGAGTTCGCGGCTTATGGCCATCGCGTCGGCAGCGTGCATATCAAAGACCGAAAATTTCGCGGGAGCACCGTTCCACTAGGCACTGGAGATGTCGATTTCGAGGCCCTCTTTCGGGGATTAAGTGATCTCAATTACACGGGTGATTACGTATTGCAGACTGCACGTTCCGCGCCGGGGCAGGAGTTGCCCTGGATAGCCCAGAGCCTTTTGTGGATCGCTGGTCAGATCGAATCCGCAGAGAAGGTCCAATGAAGGCGCTAATCGTTGGATTGGGAGGAATTGGCCAGCGCCACACACGCAATCTTCGCTCCTTGCTCGGGGATAGCGTCGAAATATTGGCTTACCGTGTGCGGCGCCAAATGCATGTTGTAACTCCGACGCTGGAAGCGGACCGCAGCCGTAATGTGGAGAAGGAGTACGGAATCCAGACTTTTTCGAAGATTGAAGAAGCTCTGGAGCATAAGCCTGATATTGCGTTCATCTGCAATCCCAGCAGTTTACACATTCCGGCAACCATGGCCTGTATCCAAGCCGACTGTGATGTATTTGTGGAGAAGCCTTTGGCTGATTCCATGCGAGGAGCCACTGAACTCATCTCTGCCGCGGACGAGCGCAGAGCGGTTGCTATGGTGGGCTATCAGTTGCGCTTTCATCCGTGTGTACAGGCTCTGGGGCATGTAGTAAAAAGCGGCTCCCTGGGTAATCTGGTAGGGGTCCGAGCGACAGTCGGCGAGTATCTGGCCAATTGGCACCCCTATGAGGACTATCGTCAGATGTACGCTGCACGGGCTGATCTGGGTGGTGGAGTCGTGCTCTCTCAAATCCACGAGTTCGATTACTTGTACTCACTATTCGGAGTTCCCAAACGCATCTACGCGCTCGGAGGACATTGGAGCGATCTAGAGATTGATGTGGAGGACGCGGCGAGTATCCTGATGGAATGCAACGTTGCTCATCGTCTACTTCCGATCCATCTTCATCAGGACTATGTCCAGTCCCCGCCATCTCGGCAATGTGAGGTGATTGGAGACCGGGGCCGCGTGGTTATGGATCTGCACGCACTGTGCGTGAGCGTCTTTACCCGAGGCAATACTAAACCTGAGGTGCACAGCTTCTCTGGTTTCGAACGCAATCAGCTTTTTCTCGATCAATTGAAGCACTTCCTGGAGTGCGTAAAGTCACGCACGAAGCCATTGGTCGATCTCCGCGATGGATTGCAGAGCCTACGCATGGCGCTTGCGGCGAAAAAGTCGATCGAAAGACATGAAGTTGTCGATCTTTCATCGATTGCATAATGGAGGAGTGCCCCGATGTCAAAATCTGAACCAGGACGGGTACAGGAACTCTTCAATCTATCGGGGAGAGTTGCTGTGATCACAGGCGGGGCTGGGCTGCTGGGGTTTCACCATGGGGACATCCTTGGTGCTGCGGGGGCGCATGTGGTGTTGCTGGATTTGCCGTTTACAAATCCGGCACAACGTGCGGCACAGCTCGCGACGAAGCACGCGGTTGAGTGTCTCGGATTCTCCACGGACGTCACAAATGAACCGGCTCTGTGCGATGTGCGGAGCCGAATCTTGGAAAGGTTCGGACGAATCGACATTCTTGTCAATAACGCCGCGAACAATCCGAAGGTTGAGGATCCTGGCGGACTGACATGGTCGCGGCTGGAGAATCTTCCCCTTGAGGTCTGGGATGCTGACATTCGCGTCGGACTGACAGGAGCGTTTCTTTGCAGTCGAGTTTTCGGAACAGAGATGGCAAAACGCATGGCAGGTGTCATTGTTAACGTGGCGTCTGATCTTGCCCTTATCGCACCAGACCAAAGGCTTTACCAGGTCGATGATCTCCCTCACGACCAACAACCTGTAAAGCCCGTTACCTACTCAGTCGTGAAATCGGCGCTGCTCGGACTGACTCGCTATCTTGCAACCTACTGGAACCAAGCCAACATCCGAGTCAATGCCATTTCACCTGGGGGTGTTGCGAATGACCAGCCAGCAGTGTTTTTGAATCGGATCAAACAACTGATCCCAATGGAAAGAATGGCACATCGCGATGAATACCAGGGTGCCATCCTTTTCCTGTGCTCCGATGCGTCCTCCTACATGACGGGCGCCAATCTGGTGATCGATGGTGGTCGCACATGCTGGTAGGCTTGGTTTCGATTGCCTCTGGAAGGAGAACGCGTGGTTAAAGTGCCGGTGAGTTTTGAGGAGCAGCTGGAATCGCTCCTGTCTGAAGGCGGAGAGGGAGCGCGGCGACGTGAGCAAGCCGTAGCTGAGAACTTGCAAGATCTGGAGGAATCGGGGGTCGTCTTATTCGGTGCCGGCAACCTTGGGATGCGCACACTTGCGGGGTTGCGCAAGGTTGGAATTCATCCCATGTGCTTCGTTGATAACAATTCCTCGGCGTGGAGTAAGGATCTCGTCGGGATTCCAGTGGTAAGCCCTGCGGAAGGTGCGAGACGTTACGGAGAGCAAGCCACGTTTGTGGTTACTATATGGCGCGCGCAAGCCACCGAGGGGATGGCCCAGCGAATTGAACAGTTGCGCCAACTCGGATGCAGAAGGGTCGTGCCTTTCCTTCCACTCTACTGGAAATACCCGGAGTTGTTCTTGCCGCACTACATGCACGATCTCCCGCACCTGGTGTACGAGCAGATTGATCGCGTCCGTCAGGCACTGCGTTTGATGGCTGATGACGAATCGCGTCGAGAGTATCTTGCTCAAATGCGTTTGCGTCTGCTGGGGGAGTTTGAAGCTCTCACTCCGCCTGTTGCTGGTGATCTCTATTTCCGCGAGGAACTTTTCCGCCTTCGTGTGGATGAGGTGTTCGTCGATTGCGGTGCCTTCGACGGTGACTCTCTCGATCTGTTTCTGAAAAATAGCGCAAGCTCATTCCGCCGTGCGATCGCCTTTGAGCCTGATCCAGGCAACTACGTCAAACTCATGCAAAGAGTGAGTTCCATGGCATCCGGTACAGGCGAACGCATCTCACTGCATCAAGCTGCAACGGGTAAGACGAACACACGAGTGTTGATGGACGCAGGAAAGGGCGTATCTTCAAAGGTGGGTAGCGGCGAATTCGCGGTAGATTGTGTCTCACTAGATTCCATTCTTAGCGATGTGCCCGTCACCTTCATAAAGATGGACATTGAGGGGTCAGAACTCGCCACACTGGAAGGGGCGCAAAAACTCATCGCAAGGAATAAGCCGATCCTGGCCATTTCTGCGTATCACCAGCAGGGTGACCTCTGGAACATTCCACTGCTCGTTCATGACATCAGTCCAGATTATTCCTTTCATCTGCGGCCTCATGTGCTCGATGGTTGGGATTTGGTCTGTTACGCGATTCCCGGTGATCGGCGCTCTTAAGGATCGCTGACTTTAGAATTGAAAGGCTTACTTCGGAGGGAATGCGCTTAATCCGCAGTTCAGGTAACAGCATCGGAGCGCATTGTCAGCCGCACGTCAGGGAGGGTATACACACCCAGTGTACTACGCGAAACAAAGCTAAGGCGGGCTGTGCTCTCGGATGCAGGGCTGCGACGAAACAAAAGCTGTGACAAGAAGAGTTGATCATCAACTTTGAAACCCAACCACAAGACTCGGGAGGAAATTGTGTGAGCGAATGCAGGAACTGTGGACGCAGTGAACTGCACGATCTCGGGCCGATCGGCCAAGTCCAGCCTTTCTTTCTGAAGCGAGTGTTTGGATTGGAAATTCGTGCTCCGCGATCGCCCAATGCGCTGAAGCAGAAAATTCGCGATATTGCCGCTATTCCGATGTCATTTTTCTCACAGGTAACAGGTCGGTTTGCATTCGTAGAGATGCAACTTTGCGAGCATTGTTTCTTCATTCAGACTAAGGTTCCGTTTCATGACGATGACATCATGCATTTGTATGCCGATTATCGATCGCCCTCTTACAACGGGGAACGAATTCGCTACGAACCCGAGTATGCCTCGATTGCGGCAGCCATTGGCCAAGACCAAAGCGAGGTAAGGACGCGCCGCTCCGCTCTCACCGCGTTTTTGGGCAGGGTGCTGCGCACATCTTACTCCGACGCCATACTCGACTATGGGGGTGCTGACGGCAGGTTCATACCGGATATTCCGGGGACCAAGTTTGTCTATGAGATATCAAGCATGGAGCCGATCCCCGGTGTGACGCGCCTCACATCGGAATCCGAACTGGGCACATATTCCATCGTTCTGCTTGCTCATGTCACCGAACATGTTACGCACCCCCTGAAGCTAGTTCGAAAACTGGGAACTTATGTGAAACCGGGCGGATATCTCTATGTGGAGACGCCGCAGGAAATATCAGACCAGCAGCGCGTTGAGTTGCAGAATTCCGCTTCCCGCCTTGAACTCGGAATCCACGAACATATCAACTACTACTGTACCCCTGCTGTTCGCAGTCTTCTAGAGGCTGCACGTCTTGACGTAGTTGCCATAGAGGACGAGGTTGTGGACCTTGGTTGGACAACATCAGTGCACATTCGCGCGCTTGGGCGTAAGCCGTTGACTGCCTAGCCGGCATCTGGCGAGGGTTGGAAGCTCGAGGCTCGGTATAATACTTGGGGTACGCGGATTGATGGCTAATTGCGACTGCCGCAGGGCCGGCACTAAATCAATTTTGCCAAAGGGAGGCTCGAGGTGGAGCCCATTTCTGATCTCGCAAGGCAGTCTCTATCCCACTGCTGAATCCGCATGTTCCAGGTTTCCAATTGTTTTTTGGCTGGCTTCATCTCTGGTCGAGCGACCATCCTCCCACTTCGGGGGCATCTGAATGGCTGATTTTCTTCGGGAAGCGATCCTTCTCCCTCCGAGTTCATCTCGAGTCGGACGAGTGCGGCACTGGTTGCGCACGGTGCTCGGGTTGGACCGAGCGGTAGGATTCACGGTCCTCGCGAGATTTTGGGCGAGTGCTGGGGGTCTCGTTACAGTTGCGTTAATCGCACGCTTCCTTTCCCCCGCCGAGCAGGGTTACTACTATACTTTTGGAAGTCTGGTGGCGGTGCAGATTGTTTTTGAACTGGGATTCTCGTTCGTGATTCTCCAAATGGCGAGCCATGAACGAGCCCGATTGTCGATCTCTCATGATTATGAAATTGCAGGAGATTCGATTGCGCATGCCCGACTTGCTTCGGTCATTCAGAAATCAGTTCGGTGGTATTCGGTTGCTGCGTTGTTGATGGCTGCCACAGTGCTTCCCATTGGCTTTTATTTTTTTTCTACGCACCAGCACCCGGGACAGGCTGTTTCCTGGCATTTGCCATGGTGTCTTGATGCGTTGATGGCCGTCCTAAACTTCCAACTGGATCCGCTGCTTTCGTTCCTGGAAGGTTGCGGATATGTGTCGGAAATCGCGCGTTTGCGGTTCAGGCAGTCTGTGATCGGAAGCCTGTTGGCGTGGCTCGCTTTGGCGAGCCACCACGGGCTGTTCGCGCCAGCGATGATGCTCTTTGGAATGGCATTTGTGTCCGTGATATGGCTGTTGGGGAGGCGCAAACTCCTGTCCGGACTACTGCGGTACCCGACAGGAACGAATCGAATTCAGTGGAAAGAGGAAGTCTGGGCGTTCCAGTGGCGGATCGCTATTAGCTGGTTTTGTGGCTACTTCATCTTTTGGCTTTTTAATCCGGTTCTGTTCGCATTTCGCGGCCCCATAGAGGCAGGCCGAATGGGAATGTCGCTAAGCCTGGCAAATGCAATCCAGAATATCGCGATCTCCTGGGTGAGTACAAAGTCTGCGCCATTCGGAACGCTGATCGCGCGGAAGGAATACGGGCAGCTCGATCATACGTTTTTTCAGTCCCTCTGGCAGTCCTCTGCAGTTTCCATTGCAGGAGCCCTGACGGCGTGGCTCGGTATCGCGTTTCTGAATTGGCAGCATATTCGGTTTGCGCAACGATTGCTGGGCCCGTTTTCCATCGGTATGCTGATGATTTCCACAGTCGTAAACGTTGTGATTTTCGCCCAGGCCTACTACTTGCGCGCGCATAAGCAGGAGGTATTTTTTGTGAATTCGGTTGTGGGTGCGGTGAGTGTGACGGCTTGTACCTTTGTTTTCGGCTGGTATTACGGGGCGCAAGGTATTGTGGTCAGCTGTTGTATTGGAAACATCCTGGGATTGCTCTGGGCGACGCAGAAGTTTCAGAAGTACCGAAGACTCTGGCATGGATCTTAGACCAGCGCTGTCGCGAATGCAGGTGATCCAGGGGTAGGTATTGATAGAATTACACACTTGACCGGGCGCGTCGCTTCCAGGATCCCACGGTCTCTGATTTCATGATGCGAAGACCACATCTGCTTACGCTGTCTGTCCTTCTGTGGGTCGGGGTAGGCTTTTCGCAATCCGTCACTGACTCATCTGGTCAGAGCGGACTGTCCCCGAACATAACGGTCGATTGTTCCGATCCGCTACAGGCAACCAGCCCAGATTGCAGCGCTGGACAAGAGAGTTCGATCGGAGCGCAAGGGGGAGGAGCTGCACCCTCCTTGCCAACCGTGCCGCAGTTGAGGGTTCCCCCGGAAGCGAACCCGCAGAACCCTGCGCGCGCGACTCCGGCCAACCCCTCACAGATTTCGCGGTCGAGCGCATTGCCCTGGCCGCAAACGGAGTTCGAGCAGATGGTGGCCGACTCGGCAGGACGGCCTCTACCCTTGTTCGGGCAATCCCTATTCGATCAACCTCCAAGCACGTTTGCGCCTCTCGACTTGTTACAGGTTCCGAGTGACTACATCCTGGGCCCCGGGGATGAATTGCAAATCAGGATTTGGGGGCAACTCGAGGCTGACCTGCGAGTGACGGTTGATCGTTCCGGCCAGATATACATCCCGAGGGTAGGCCAAATCTCCATCGCCGGCATCCACTACGGCGAAGTGGAGCAACATCTTAAGACCGAACTCTCAAAAACGTTCCGCAATTTCAATCTGACAGCCAACGTCGGGCGGCTTCGTTCCATTCAGGTATTGGTCGTTGGCAATGCCCGCTATCCGGGGACCTATACCATCAGTTCTCTGAGCACGCTAGTCAACGCTGTTTTTGCGTCCGGAGGTCCGGGACCACAAGGGTCGTTGCGGCACATCCAGGTGCGGCGCGGTGGCACAACCATCACGGATTTCGATTTTTACGAACTGTTGATCAAGGGCGACAAATCTAAAGATGTTCGCTTGCAGCCTGGCGATGTTCTATATATACCTCCGGTTGGTCCGCTCGCGGCGATCTCCGGTTCTGTGAATACACCCGCTATCTATGAATTGAGTGAAACTTCCACTCTGAGCGACTTGATTGAAATTGCGGGGGGGATGAGCAGTCTGGCCGATACCGGAAAGATAACGATCGAACGCCTGGTGGATCACCATTCCCGCAAGACCCTGGAATTTCCGTATGATGAGGCATCCCGAAATCAAAGGCTTCAGGATGGCGATATCGTTCGCGTGTTTTCGATCGTACCGAGTTTTCAAGACACGGTGACGCTGAGGGGGAATGTAGCGAATCCCGGACGATACGCTTGGAAGGCCGGGATGCGAGTCCGCGACCTCATTCCGAACGCTGAAGCATTGCTGACGCGCCGCTACTGGCTCGAGCGCGCCGCGATCGGCAACGGCCTTGCAACGGAGTATCCGGTTAGCCAAAGGCCCCGGGGCAACGTACGATGCCTACCCACGCAGCCGGCGACCGGGACCACCGCGACAAGCTCAGCGCAAGCTGCAACTAACGCAACATCTGGTGCTCAACGGCTAACAGGAAGTGAAAATGCCAGTGGTAATGCCAGCGTCACCGATTCCTCCGGTGTGACCTATGTTCCATGCGAACCAGGCGGGCAAGTGCCGGCAAATAATGCGGCCTTGAATCCCGATGATCGTGTGCCTCCGGGGAATCAAGACGTTATTGAGATGCATGAAGACATCGCGGCCACACATCGTACAGCCCGGAATGTGACCGCGGATTTGCGCCGTTACGCACCGGAAATTAACTGGGACTACGCCATAATCCAACGTGTAAATCCAATCGATCTCTCCTCGAAGTTGCTTTGGATGAGCCCTCGCAAAGCCATCTTGGAACAGGACGAGGCGAGCAATCTGGAGCTGCAGCCGGGAGACATCGTTACCATTTTTTCGCAACGAGATATCAGCCTGCCACAGGACGAGCGCTCCCGGTACGTACTGGTAGAGGGTGAAGTGAAGCGTCCAGGCGTTTATAAGGTTGAAGTGAATGAAACCCTGCATTCTGTCCTGCAGCGGGCAGGGGGACTGACGCCAAACGCTTACGTCTATGGCTCGCAATTGTTAAGAGAATCGGCACGGATCCAACAACAAGACAGCCTGGACCAACTGGTGCGCAGCATGGAAGTGCAGGTTCGGCAATCAACATTGTCGATCGCAGCATCGTCTGCCGGCGGCGAGGCGCAGCAGTTGGCGCAACTGCAGGAAGGAATCATTGGGCAGCTTCGGACTATTCGGGCTACCGGACGCGTCTCTCTTCCGGTGAGGCCTTCCGATAAGCAAATAACAGATTTTCCCAATATGTTACTAGAGGATAACGACCGCTTGATTGTCCCGCACACTCCGTCGACGGTGTCAGTGGTGGGAAATGTCTACAACCCAGGCTCGTTTATCTTTGACGCTCATGCAAACAGCGGGGCATATCTGGAAATGGCCGGGAAAGGGAAGCCCCAATCCGATTTACACCATGCTTTCGTACTGCGCGCGAACGGAGTTGTGGTTGCGGCGAACAATGTGAATGGACTTTTCACGGGAAGCAAGTTCGAGCGTCTGCGACTGTATCCAGGCGACGAAATCGTGGTGCCCTACAAACTCCCGACCGGCGCCTTCGTACGCGGACTGCGCGACTGGAGCCAGATCGCCTCGCAATTGGCAATCACAGCCGCAGCTCTGGCTGTGGTTGTGCCGTGATTTACGCGGACCAGCGGTGGATTGGAAATCACGGCATCGGACGTTTTGCACGGCATGTCCTTGAGGGATTGGAGTACAGCCCACTTCCACTGGGATCAAATCCTGCAGCGCCGTTAGATTGCTTGTTCTTATCACGGGCACTCAGAAACCTGGGGCGCGACGATCTGTTTTTTTCACCTGGATATAACACTCCCCTTTTTTGCCGCGCACCGTTTGTATTCACGATCCATGATTTGATTCATGTTTACTGCCCTGAAAGCAGCAAACGGCACATTCAACTGTATTACTCAACGGTGATGAAGAGAGCGTGTCACGCGGCTACGAGAATTCTTACTGTTTCGGAGTTTTCCAAAAAGCAGATTATTGACTGGGCTGGCGTGGCACCGGACAAGGTCTGCGATGTAGGGTGTGGGGTTGATCCCGAATACCGGACTGAAGGCGATATTTACGGGCTTCCTTTTCCGTATGTACTTAGCGTAAGCAATCGCAAGCCTCACAAAAACGACATCCGAGTCGTCAAAGCATTTGCCAGTGCCAGTTTGGATCCGCGAATGCATCTCGTCTTCACAGGCGAACCCCTTGCTGAACTCGTTCGCTCGATCGAAGCGCACGGACTGCGTTCTCGCGTGGACTTCGTCGGGCTCGTTCCAGAAGAAAGGTTGCCATCGCTCTATCGGGGTGCGGAGGCGTTGATTTTTCCTTCACTCTACGAAGGATTCGGTCTTCCCATCCTGGAAGCGATGGCTTGTGGAGTTCCGGTGGTAACGTCAAATATTACGGGAATGCCTGAGGTGGCGGGAGATGCTGCGATCCTCGTGGATCCAAGGTCGGTAGAGCAGATATCCCGGGCGATGGGGCATATTGCGAACGATTGCTCAGTACGCAAGCAACTGATCCAGAAGGGCATTTCTCGCGCTGCTGGATTCTCATGGGCCAGCACGGCGAACAGGGTACAGAAAGCACTAGCTTTACAAGCGCAGCCTTCATCGATCCAGTTGTAATTCGACCGTCCTATACCCCGATGCTTCCAACTACCCCGATGCTCCAACTCCCTGCGCGGTGCTAACTGATTTTAGTCCAGGCACAACCAGTTCGCTGTTGGCCGCAGGCGGCGTCCAATATTGAGAGCCTGTCAGAAGACCTCCGTTCCAGAAGTTTGTTTCCAGTTGCGCCCGCGAAGGGTACGTCGCAAACTCGCCGTGGTACTCTTTCGTTTTTTGCAGCATAAAGAAAATGGTGAATGCGAATGTGGGAAAGGTGTTTGCAAGCAGGCGCGCTAATGTTCTCGGGAAAGGATAGAACTGGGCTCCTCGAAAATCTACGAGTTGATAACCTCCCGGGAAGCAGGCGTTCAGAAAGGCGATGGTATCTGCTTTCGAGAAGGGTCTGACATGTGCTGAACAGAGCTTGTGTTGTGTGGGCTGCCTTCCCAGCAGCAACAAGAAACGGTTATGCAGTGAGCAGATGTTGGGAACTCCAAAAACAAGGTGTCCACCAACTCTTAAACATCGCGAAATCTCGTGGAAAATCCAAAAGATCTCTTTAGTGTGCTCCAAGATCTGGTTTGCGATGATAAGGTCAGCTTGACAATCAGCTGCGGGCAAGTGGTCGCGCTCAATATTAGCTACGTAAACCCGGTCAGCCTTACCTTTCAAAGCGGCAGCGTATTCTTGTCCCGCCTCGATTGCCAGGAGTTGGGCGCGCGGATGGAAACGTCTAACCAGTTCCAAGTCTCTCCCTGAGCCAGCACCCAAGTCCAGCACCAGGTCCAGCCCTTGGAGCCCACGCACAAATCGTTCTACCACGTGGGCGCCATATGTTTCTTGCTGGTCAGTAAATCTCGCGAGCGGATGAGAACCGCCGCTACTGCCAAACAAAGGCCTTCCTGCCTCAGTGTCACCCATGCAGCGATCAACGCTCCGAACGTCCATCCTTGGCTCTGGACGTTACGAATTATACACTCTATAACGGAACGCTTGGATCGTTGAACCTGCAACCGGGAAAGGGGACTACAGACGATGAGACAAAGTATTTCGCTGGCACGAATGCCATCGTATTCCGAGTAATGCATTGTTTCTCTGTTACTTTCCAGTGGAGAGTCATGCAGCTGAACAGTGCGCGACCGCTCCTTCCAGAAAATTAACGTAGGCTGCAGCACAGCGACTTCTGAATGAACAAGATTGCACGCGCCATCTTCCGACTCTTTAAAGCCAACCCGGTCGCAATCGCGATATTGCAGCTCGCCGGTCGATGCTGGAACAAGATCAAAAGCTCTGTTCTGGCAATCTCACTTGGAGCTCCCGGCCTTTACCTTGGGCCGGGTTGCCGGGTTATCGGCGGACGGCACATTTCTTTCGGTACGAAAGTTCATGCAGACCGAGATCTATGGCTGGAAGCGGTGACTTCTTACCGCTCTCAGAGCTTCAATCCGAAGATAGCGCTTGGAGACTACGTTTGCTTTTCCGATGGGGTACATATTTCATCGATAGCCAGCATTGAGATTGGCAGCCATTGTCTTTTCGGCAGCAGGATCTACGTTTCGGACCATAACCACGGGTCATATCGGGGAGAACACCAAAGCAGCCCGAACGAGCCACCTGCTCATCGTTTATTGGGCGGCGGTGGGGCCGTGGTCATCGGCGAGAATGTGTGGATCGGTGACAATTCAATTATCATTGGTCCTGCTACGATTGGTGCTGGGGCGATTGTCGGTGCAAATTCTGTAGTCCGTGGTGTGGTTCCTTCCAATACCATCGTTGCGGGGGCGCCGGCAAAGGTCATTAAGATTTTCAACTCCAAAACAGGCTCGTGGGACAAAGCGTAACCAAAACTCGAAAGCTGTTTTCCGTCTGCATCCCCGCCTACAAGCGGGTGCATCACCTCACCGAACTCTTAGACTCGGTTGTCGCGCAGGATTTCCAGGATTTCGAAGTCGTCATCTGCGAAGATTACTCCCCCGAGCGACAGCAGATCGCCGCGATTGTGCGCGAGTACGAGTCACGCTATCCCGGCAAATTGCGCTACTTTGAAAACGAGGAGAACCTTGGCTACGACGGTAACATTCGCAACCTGGTGAACAGAGCGGAAGGCGAATTCTGCTTTTTTATGGGGAATGACGACATTATGTGCCCAGGTGCACTCGGAACCGCTGCCAGCATAGTTCATCGCTATTCCAACGTGGGAATCATCTTGAAGAGCTATGGCTGGTTCGATGAAACACCGGACCAAGTGAATCAAGAAGTTCGCTGGTTTAAGGAGGAAAGGGAGTTTCCCGCGGGCACTCCCGCAATCCGGTTTGGGTTTCGGCGTTCCGGCGTGCTGGCCGGATATGTGGTTCATCGCGACACGGCGAATGAAGCGGCGACAGAGAAATTTGATGGGACTTTGTACTACCAAATGCATCTTACAGCGAATGTCCTGATCAACAAAACCGCCGTCTGCACGCCCAAAGTGCTCGTACTTTGCCGAGGAAATGGGACTCCAGACTTCGGAAACAGCAGAAAGGAGAAAGGGAAGTACATTCCTGGAGGATATACGCTCCAGGCTCGCCTCAACATGATCAGCGGAGCTCTGTCGATTATTGAAGATTTGAAACAGAGTAAAGGCATCGATGTAGTGGAGGACGTCATCCACGACTATGCCAACTATTTCTACCCTTATATCAAGGACCAATTGAGTTTACCGCTGAGAGACTACTATGAGTTGTACCGCGCGTATGGACGTTTGGGCTTTGCGAGATACCCCCTTTATCACGTTTATTTCTTTGTGGGCTACATTTTGGGCGAGAAACGATTTGACTTCTTAACGGGCATCGTGCGCAGACAACTCGGACGTACTCCCCGACTGGGTCATTTGTATTGACTGAAAAGTATCAGCGGCGGCAGGGTGACCCAAGACCGAAAAACTGTACCAAGGGGAAGTAGGGGTATCTTAGGCAGAATAGTCCTGGAGAGGAGAAGGGACGATGCCGAAGAAGGGACATACGGAAGAGCAGATCGTGGCGGTGTTGCGGCAGGCGGAAGCGGGGGAGAAAGTCTCACCCCGAAATTTCGACTGCAACGGGCTAGCCAAGCATGGGGTATCCTGCGGCCTTATCTAACCGATTAACAAGTCGTACGGCAAGAACCCATACCTGAGCCAGAAAAGGGGGAAGCAAGATCACTGGATAGGCGAAAATCCAATACCGAACATTATCCTTAAAAAGAGGAGTCAGCACCTCTTGGGGCGAGGTTTTATCAGTGAAGGCACGTGCCATCTTCTTGTATTGGAGCAACATTGATGGCCAAAATCTTTGGACGGTTCCGTTCATGACAATTCGGCGCAGTTCCCCGGACTTCAACCAGTCTTTCGTGATCGTCGCCAAAGTAGCCCCAAAAACCTGAAACAGCCTATACCCCCCTGTATTGTTCATACGAGCTGCAATCAGCTTCTCCCGGATGTAGAGTCCGCGAGTGAATTGGTTGAGCGCGGTATAGCCCCATCCCAGCTGCACTAGATTTGTTCCCACCAGATTGGAAAATGATGTTGGCCCAGCTTTCAGCACTGTGTCCTTATTCACAATATTGCCTGAAATAAAGGTGAAGAAGACATGGACACATTTAACGTAGTCTCGCGGATCAGAGATGTCTATCGCGTCAAGGCGGGCGTTCACAGCTTGAGGCTTGTAGAACTCCCCAAACGGATAGCTGCTTACCCAGATCAAGTCATATTCGGCAGCACCGCAATAGGCGAGGATTCTAGCCAGTCCACCGGGCAGAATAAGGTCGTCGTCGCTAAAAAGCCATACGTACTTGCCGAGCGCCTGCTCAAAGCATTGCAAGAAGTTGGCATCGGCACCCACATTTTGAGCATTACGAATATAACGGGCGCGAAGTCCACGAGCCAAGAAATCCTGCACCACGGATGAGGTATCATCCGGAGAAGCGTTATCAGAAATAATTAGCTCGACCCAGGGCTCATCTTTCAGCTGATCAGCGAGAACCGAGAGCAGTTCCTTTAGGCAGCCCGCTCGGTTGTAAGTGGGAATCGCAATGGTCAGCAACGGCCTCGTGATTACGTGGGCCTGTCGTTCCGCACACATCAGCTTCTGGATTCCTCGCTTCTTGTATTCAAGTTCGAGCCCATCTCATCTGAAAAATGAAGACTGTTTGGAACTCAACACCTCGGCCAAGACTCTATCGAATCCACTTACAAATGCATCCTTATTAAAAGCGGCGGAATGTTCCCGGATCTCGGCCGAGTCAAACGAGCGGCCCTCAAACTCGAAAATGGCACTCTTCAAGCCCTCCAAAGTCTGCTCTGAATACAGAACCCCGGTACTATCGTTCATGGAATCGAGAATGCCGCCTTCTCCGAAAGCAATAACCGGGCATCCAGCTGCCATGGCTTCTACCGGAACGATCCCGAAGTCCTCGATTCCCGGGAAAAGCAAGGCACGGGCTCGGCTGTAATGTCCTGCCAGTTCCTTACTGCTGAGGAAGCCAAGAAACTGAACGTTGGCCCTTAAATTCCGGGCGAGCGCAACCAGTCTCCGCTCCTCAGGCCCAGATCCGACAATTTTGAGCGGCCTTCGCAAGGTCGCGCACGCAGCAATGGCATGCTCCACACGCTTGTAAGGTACAAGTGCGGACACCACAAGATACGAGTCTCCGGGCTGTCGTTCCATGCTGCCGAATAGCTCTACGTCGACTGGAGGCGGAACGACTTCTGCTTTGCGTTGATACAGGCGTTTCACGCGCGCCGCAACAAAGCGCGAATTTGCCACAAACATGTCGACGCGTTCATTTGTATTGCGGTCATACAGTTGTAGAGCCTTTGCAATCGGGCGAAAGAATACGCGCGATCGGACCTTGCCCACTCTATCCGGCCCGAAATAATCATCGAACCGGTCCCATACGTAGCGCATCGGGCTATGAATGTAACAAATGTGTAACGGTTTAGAACCGCTTCGAGCAATCATGGCTTTCGCGACAGCATGCGAAGTGGAAATTACCAAGTCACAGTCCCGTGCCTTCGTCATTTCTGCAAACGCCGGAAACAACGGCAGGTAGTGTCGGTACTTCTTGGCCGCCAAAGGCATCCGCTGAAGGGGGCTCGTCTTGATGGTGCGATTCTCGATGATGGAACTAACCGAACCGGGGACGTGGAGGAGTGTGAATATCGGCGCCTCAGGAAACAGCCCACAAAGCACCTCTAGCACTTTCTCGCCCCCACGCATCCCGGTCAGCCAGTCGTGGACCAGCACGACACGGTGGTCCTCGCAGAGTTTCGGTGATGAGACGGAGCAGCCCGGAGACACCATAAAGTCTATCCTAAATCAAACAGCTCGATGTCGACTCGCGGCCGACCTCGAATTGCGCTGTCCGACCGGAAAGGATTGAATTTCAATAGATGCGTGCAGCCGCCATAAGGGGTTGCAATTTGTTGGGCTAGCGGCTATTCTCACTCGCGAGAATTCAGCAATTTCAGGCGCGTCGCTGACTGCGTGGCTAGGTCTACCGATCAGCTTGGATTTAACGCAGACCTCAACATCCTGTGGCAAGAGATAACAACGCAGGCAAATATCTGATTGACAGACGAACCTTCCTTCTGAAGACAGGTCTGTTGGCAGCTGGTTCGGCCCTTGGATGTTTCCTAACGGGCTGCGATTCTGGCTTCGAAATACCCTGTTTAGGCCCGGCTGAGCCGCCGGTTCCAGTAACCGGAATGACGTACATCTGGGCGTCGAAGATCGGGTGCGCCTTGGATTGCAATCTGAAAAATGGGCGCAGTAAGCATACGGGCGGTGCTGCTACCGATGATGCGCCACGAATCAATGCTTCCATGGCCGCTGCCAGCGAGTCGAATCCGATCACGCTGATCATCGACGGAAGTGCGTTGATTTCGGGCCTGTTTCTTCCCGCCGGTGGATACTGGAACATCGCAGGTCTGGGCTGCGGGACCGGATTTTTTGTGAAAACGGGCACCAACAACGATGGTATCCACAATGGCCCTCCGGATGCGGGAGTACCTCCCGACCCGGGGCCGCCGGCTCCCGCGCGAGGAATGAACGTCTCACTCAAGAATTTCACACTCAATGGGAACCAGGGAAGTGGTTTTGATGGAGTCTCGACCAGCGGGACACGCCAAGGTAGTAAGTACACTTGGTTTTTTGGCATTAACCTGATGAATTTAGACAACATTGTGATTGAAAAAGTGGTCGTTGTGAACACCCCTGCGTATCACATTCGTTTTTCCAATGTCGGGCACGTCTCGGTTTCAGGGTGCGTTTTAAAAAGCCGGGGATTGAGCACGGATGGGCTCCACTTCGATGGACCTTCGAACGACATCAAGATCTCGGACTGCGATTTTGCGACCGGAGATGATTCCATTGCGCTGAACTGCCCCGAAGGCTACTACGGGAGCATCTCGCGAGTCGCCGTTACCAACTGTAGCTTCAATAGCTTGTCCCTGATGCGGTTGTATACGGCGAATGGAGGTCCCAACAAATTTAGCATCGATACGGTGAGTGTCAGCAATTGCCAGGGCTACACTTGGGAAGGCGCTTTCTTGATCGGCGTGGCGAATGGCAGCAATCTCAATTCCATAGCTTCTTTGACGATCTCGGACTGCGTCATCACGGCGCCAACTGTGCTTGCATTGGCGGAGAACTTCGGGAGCATCGTGCTCCGGAATGTCAGCTTTATCCCGTCGCAATCAAATACGGTTTGGGTCCCGCCGCAAGCAAATCACCTTTGTGCCTTTGTTCGGCCATCACCACTCTATGGCGGAGTAACCTACGTTGGGTCCAGTCTTTCCTTCGAGAATTGCAGGATCCAGCGATACAGCGACATCATTACGGCGGCCCTCATTCTCGAAAGCGGCTCAACGATCGAAACCCTGGCATTCGATCGATTTAGCATAGGAGATGCGGGTGGATCACCTGGTCTGGTGCCAAATCTAGTTAGAACTGGATCAGGAACAATCGGAGAATTGGTTCTCAAGTCAGTGGACAGCAGCAACATAAGGACGCCCGTGTCAGAGGGTGGATTCTCGAGCATCAAGTCCGTGTCCGGCGCCGGCGTTCTAGCAACCGGGTGGGAGTTTCCCGACGCTGTGATGGCAAATGGTGTACCGTACCTATCGGCGAGTTCGGGTTTGCCTTCGATAAAAATCGGCGGTGTAGTTTATCCTTACCCGTAACCTGATCCACGCACCTCGTGGCCGCTAGTGCGGAGTGCGAGCAAGGAATGCCTGATGCCGCCAGGCCTGTTTTGGGATCTACTGGGATTTTGCTTGTTCAATTTTAGAATGCGGATCAGTATTCGTTGGCACCTGTCAGGGCGACGAATGCCGTGCGAAAAATGATTTGCAAGTCCAGTCCAAAGCTCCAGTTGCGCACGTAGTAGAGATCGTACTGAAGCCGTTCGGAAATCGACGTATCGCCGCGTAGGCCATTGACCTGTGCCCAACCCGTCATACCTACGTGGCAGCGATGCCGCATGTTGTATTTTTCGAAATCTTCGCCGAACTTGGCAACGTAATAGGGCCTTTCGGGGCGTGGTCCGACCAGGCTCATCTCCCCACGAATGACATTCAGAAGCTGGGGGAGCTCATCGAGGCTGAAGCGGCGCAACGCGGAGCCAATTACCGTGCAACGAGGATCATTTCTCGTGGTCCACAGTATATCGCTTTCGGTCTTGCTGCTGCAGAGCATGGTGCGGAATTTCAGCAAGGTGAAAGAATTTCCATGCCGTCCGATGCGTTCCTGTCGGAACAGGACCGGACCGGGAGAACTTAGCTTGACGAGGGCGGCAATGGCCAGAAAAACCGGACTGAGGAGAATGAGTCCGAGCGTGGCTGCGATAAGGTCGAACGCCCGTTTCACCACCGTATATGCGAAGCTCTCCACGGGAGAGATCGCGAGATTCATCATCTGCAAGCGGCCGGCCTGGAACAGCTTGCTGCCAAATGACAAACGGGGCCCGAGATCAAAGACGGCGCGGATGGGCTTGCCCAGATCCTCGAGCCTTTCAATGGCAATGGAAAAATTAGGATACGAAGAAGGCGGCAGCGCAACCACGATCTCGTCAACACTCAGTCGCTTTGCGTACAGCGGGTCGGCAACGCTGATGATGGGCGCATCATCGACTAGCACCGCCTGTCCAGGGAGCTGCAGGTAAGCCTCTACTTTACAGTCGAAAAACGGGATACGGCGCAGAAGCTGCACATAGCGCTTCGCGTATTGATCGGTACCCACAATTAGCAGTCGTTCACATTTTCGCGGCCAGATGGTGGAGGCAGAAGTGAGACGGAAAAAATTTCTAAGGACGACAACTGAGAGAAAGAGAATAATGTTCGTAATAAAGAGGAAGGTCCGCGAAATCACCAACTGGCGGGCAAAGACAAGAAGGGCCGTCTGCAATAGAAACGTTGTAAAACACGCCAGAAATGCAGCTCGAATACCGGTGTGCTCCCAGAACAGGTCGGCAACCGTCGACAATTTGGAATAGTCAGCCGCGAAAATCCATGCCAGTTGGGTGAACAAGAAAAGAATCAGATAATGTTGGCGCGCAGTAACCTCCAGACTGAACGTGCCAAAACGGAGGTATCCGCAGATCCCAAAAGAAAATAACGGAAGCAGATATACCACTACTCGCAGCGAGAGATTGTAAACGTACACTCGTGACATCATCTACTGAGCCCCCCGCGGGTTTACGACTGCACTGTGAACAATTTATCTGGCGCACGCTAACCAGGGTTTGAAACAATGCTCGGTACAACCCAACGTCGGTGTAAATGTTCCTTAAGAAGTGTAACAACTTTTGTGGCATTCTCGTCGTTGGTGGCAACAGTAGAACCCAACATTCCGCAAAACGTCGAGCGTTCAGATTGGGATCTTGCCCTCCTTGAACGTTATCCTCGTGCCGCCTTGAACACTTGGGCAATCGCGAAGCCGTAACGATTTTGTGATTGCATCGAGATCAGAATCGCCGAATGGGTGGCATTCCTTTTCCGAGCGTCTTTCGTACACACGACCACGCATAAGGAGGTTCAACTCCTGGTGAGCACACAGCCGACCGGGAGGGGAAGCACATCCGCATCTCGGGACGTGATTCTATGGCCGACTGGATTCACCGAAGGCGGCATTTTATGATCTCCAGCAGAGTTTCGCAAGTAGTTTTCTGAAGACAGTCGTTAACACATGATATGTCCGGTCGGGTAAGGCGGGCACGGGTTCGCGACGACAACGCACGTTCCAGCATCGAGTCGCCATCTTGCCACAGTGGAACAATTTTATGCATTCGGCTTTCCAGAAGTAATCTGCTGGCCTTGTCTTCGGCCTAAAGTGGTCAAGGTAGATCGGTCCGGTGCGTCTGACTGTGGCAAGAGGTACGGAGAGTGATCAGGTTCAGCTCTGCGTCATGCCCAGAGTGACGGCGAAATTCTCCGTGATGAACTTCAAGGTGCGACATGGCACCGCAGGATTGACAGTGCCAGCCATCGCGGCGTAACACTTGTTGGCGCAGATTGTCGTAGGCGATGGGATGCAGCCGTAAACGCGGGGCCTTTGTGCGAATGTAGTTTTCACGATGCTTTTTCGCTGAGGTTGTCGAGGAACGCCTGCTTTCGGTTCTCTGGTAGCAACCCGAAGAATCTGGTCATCGAGAAAAGCAGCGTCTCTGGATCCCCGCAGTCCAGGTTGGCTCCGGCCAGAAAGTCCGCGCAGGTCATTTCCAGACAGTAGCCTCGGGAGCGATCGCTTCCCAGCATCCGCGCCGCGGTTTCGATTTGCTTTCTCGATGACCGACATATGGCTCTGGTACGGTTTGAAGTAGACAATCTCCCACGCTTCCGTCTCCCCCTGTTAGTCCCCGCTCGACCTCCTTCTTGAAGTCCGCTTTCAGCATCAGCCGGGCTTTGTGCAACCAGATTGCACAATCGAAGCTTTGCCTGTCCCGCCTCGCGAGTTTGACCAGCTCGATCCCCTTCGGCCATCGCACTTCCTTGATCTGTTTCTTCGCCGTGGTGCCAAGCTTTCATGGATCGACATCAGGTAGTAGCTTTCCTCCTCGATTCAGGAAAACGCTCTTCCAGAACTTCATCGAAAGACTTCAAACTCTCCAGCCGCCAGTATTGGCCCGCCCGCACCTCGCACAAATAGCGCGCGAGCTCGACTAACTTCGTGTCTCGTTCCGCCTCCTTCCGCTGTTCCCATGCCAGAATCTCGTCAATCTTCCCCAGTACGAATGCTGTGCGGCGACGATTGAACTTTGGCGGCATAGGCGGATACTCAGTAACTAAGCTCGTCAAACCAATCAAGACTCTCGGCTCCTGGACGCCGCACGACAGCGGCGTCAACCATTTCCTGCTTTCCAAGGCAAAGCCCTACATACGGACAGCTGCGACAGGGATTCCGGGGAAAGCGGATTCCACTGTGCGGCAGAAAGTCCGCCGACTCGATTCGCCGGATCGTGCCCTCCACCGCCGGCCAAACTCCTCACGCTGTTCGTCGGTGATCACGGTGCGCAGATACTGCACCTCGACGAGCAGTTTGCGGACGAAGACGACCTGCGCGACCTCCGCAATTCCCGTCATACGAATAACAAACCAGTTACGGATCCAGAGACAACAGTCCCTCTGGCTCTTCCGGACATCGCTGGACGATGTTTTCCACTCCAGAAGGCAGCGCTTGCCATCGAGAAAGAGCGCACCCATGGCTCCTTCGAAGGCGCGACCGAAAAGCGCAGGGCATTGAGGTCCCAAGTGCAACCGGGTTGCACGGCCGAATAAGTGCATTCGGAGGGTACAGCGACGACAGCTAACCGAATCCCATCGCCCTTGTGCTCGTCAGTTCGTCAGCCACGCAGAACACTCCGTGCGGTCTTCACGCCTGCGCAACACTCAGATCCTCGCGACAGAGAATCGCGGCCAACCGAAGCAAACGCGAAGAAATCCACTGGGCCGAAGAGATCGTATGCTAAGACGGTCAGCTCATGGAACAGTGCACGTCATGGTTGGCTTCTCCAAGATCAGGAAGACTCAGAATGATGATTGTGCTCCATTTAGAGACCGCCAAAGTGGTAGGCGTAGAAGCGCTTCCATAATGAGTAATAGTATTTCGCACCTCAATTTTGCGAAACAGAGCCAAACACTCCGTCAGTTCAAGTAGATAGATTTTCACAAAATGCACACACTCAGATGAGCAAACGGATGTGTAAAATCGGGCAACGTGCCCTATCATGAGTAAGACGGCCACGCGCGGGCGTGGCGGAATGGCATACGCAGCGGACTTAAGGAAAACTTGAGTGCTCGTCTGGGAAACCGGCGATGCAGAACTGCTCAAATTCGGGGAAACCTTAAACGGCAATCCCGAGCCAAGACCGGTGAGTACCAGCCGGGAAGGTGTAGAGACTAGACGGGCAGCACCTAAGCCCCGGGGCTTCCGGGAGATGGTGAAGGGATAGTCCAGACCGCAAACCTGACGTGAGCCTTCAATGAGCTTCATGTCCGGGCGGCGAAAGCCGTAGACGGCATGAAAATCCGCAGGGCTTAAACGGCCCATGAGGGTTCAAGTCCCTCCGCCCGCACCACGTTTCGCTCGAGCAGTGACCTGCCCGACACTCATCATCGTATGTAGCTGCTCACAGGGATGGACACCGCCAATCGGAAGTGCACCAGCTAGCCCTTTTCATTCGTTTTGAATGAGCTGTGGGGTTGCTTGGAGGGCTAGTTTTCTGATGAATTGCCCACCGCCTCGACTTGAGATTTCTGCATTCGCCGCCGAACTTGGTGCGAGCCAAATCGGGTGGTATTCGCTATCCATCGAGACAATCTGATGATCTAGCCGAGAGGAGTTTCGGTAATGTGGCGGTCTTGAACGTCCTGGACTCTTCCTTTCCAGTCGCCGCCACTACCGTTCCAATACTTGACCGCCGAATGCAGTGTTGCACCCAGATAAAACAGAGCCGCAAGCGGCAGGGTCAATGCCCATGCGGGGTTCAATCGATAGTAGCGCACCATGGCCGAGTACGTGATCGTCATCGCGGCCCAGGCTGCGGCACCCATAATAATCGCCAGACTGCTCCGTGTGAGCAACAACAGTGGAGGTGCGAGATAGGTGATCACCATGCCCGCAAATGTGCAAAGTAGCAGGAACGAGGAGTGCTTTAATTGGTTGAAGGCCGTCCGTGAGACCATGTGCTCGATGTCCGCGAAGGTCTCGTATCTTCGCAAGCTTTGGCTCTGATCTGTTAATCCTATCCATAATCTTCCGCCGTGCTGTTTCAGGAGCCGAGCCAGCGAGCAATCATCGATAACGGCGGCGCGAATGGATTTCAGTCCTCCGGCGCGTTCCAGAGTTTCTGCTCTCACAAGCAAGCAGCCCCCCGCTGCGCCGGCGGTCGAGCGACGGGTAGCGCGAATCCAGGCTGGCGGGTAAAGCATGAAAAAGAAATACACAAAAGCGGGAATGATCAGTTTTTCCGCGAGGCTCTGACAATGCAGCTTCACCATAAACGAGACCAGATCGTAATGACCATGCGAGGCAATGAGACCCAGATTCGCTACGGTCTCCGGACCGTGGAGTACGTCAGCGTCCGCCAACATGAGCCATGCGGGATTTAACGTGCGTGCGCGCTCAATGCCCTGGTGCAACGCCCACAATTTTCCCGTCCACCCTGCCGGCAAGGGTTTGCTCTGAATCACAATGAGAGCATCGACCTTGCCTGCTTTCTCTGAAGCGCGGCGTGCCACATCCGCCGTACCGTCTGTACTCTCATCATCCACGAGAACGACGGGCATCGCCACGGACTGATTCAATAACGATGTGACGACCGGTCCGATCAGTTCTGCCTCATTGCGGGCTGGAACTATAGCAACGACGCTACCCGAAAATCCTGCGCTGTCACCAGCGTCGGGGTTTGCGCTTTTTACACGCCAGAAGGCCCCCCTGGCCAAGACGAGGTAAGACCACGTTAGAGCTGTAAGCGTAGCGACGCTTGTGGCAAGCACCGACATCGGAGTGGGCCCGAGGGTACAACTTAAGGAGATGTCAGATCAAGGCACATACAGACGATCACCCTCTGGCGTTCTTAGTCTGCCGGCGCCCCGTGGGAATGACTCCGTGAAGGTCATGCGGATTCCGTGCTCCGGCCGCAAAATCACCATCGGACGTGCTTCGATGGTCTGGCCCGGAACCAGATGAAAATCGTATTTTCTGAGTAGAGCACTCAGAATCATGAGGATCTGCAGCATGGCATAGTTGCCGCCGATACAGCCCCGCGGCCCAGCCCCGAAGGGCAAATGAGTGAAGGGCGTGTGACGCTTCTCATTCACTTTGGCGAACCGTTCGTGATCGAAATTCTCCGGGTTCTCCCAGTACTGCGGCGAATGGTGCGCGCCGTAGATGAACACAACGACCGTCGATCCCCGGGGTATATCGAGATCGCCTGCGCGGTCATCCGCGAGAGCCATTCGATCGACCATCCAAAATGGCGGATAAAGGCGCAGCGCCTCCAGTATCACCTGAGTTGTGAACTCGAACTTGGGAACGTCGGAGAAACTCAGAGGCTTGTCGCCCAGTACAGAGTCGAACTCCTGTCGTACTCTCTCGACACAATCCGGACGCGAACTCAGCAGATAGAGAAGCCACGATAAGGCATTCGACGAGGTTTCATGGCCGGCGACTAGCAGTTGCATGCTCTCGCTGAGGATCAACTCATCGCTCATGCCTTCACCGTCGCTGTAGCGAGCATCCATCAAGATCTGCAGTAGATCGTTGCCGGGGGGTTCGCTGCGCCGCCGTCGAATGTAATCGCGCAGAACGCCGAAAGCTCGGGCTCGCATTTCCTCGTGTCTGCGCAGCTCACCCGAAACCGCAAACCAAGGGTTCAGGTAGGGCTGAATGGTTTGGCGAACCATGAATTCCTGGA
>WNGO01000120.1_pt1 | contig 47703 bp, 44 predicted proteins | sample 5400511 | NCBI WGS metagenome assembly WNGO01 (sample SAMN13153380, study PRJNA577476) | soil metagenome | isolation source: 20 cm soil or saprolite under Garry oak tree replicate 2 | place: USA:California | collected 2016-06-15 | reverse complement strand
CCAAAGGACGCGAAAACCGCATTGATCCCGTGCCGGCGGGTGAAGCGGCGCGCGCTCTGCTTGCGAATCTCCTCTTTTTCGCGGAGGATGAGGAACTGGTCCAAGCAACTTTTCACGCGGCATTCGAGTTTGTCAACCGCGTGCCCGTTTCACGGTTGACCTTCTTCCCCGATGCACGGGTTTGGGAGTTGATTCGATGAGTAGCCTCTATGTGGCCCGCAATCCGCGTGTGGCGGCGCGCGGTCTCGACGGAGAGATGATGATCATGTCGGGGCGGGACTCGACACTGTTTACACTGAACCGGACCGCAACCATTCTCTGGCAAGCGGCGGATGGGGCAACTTCGCTCGCACAAATCGTTCAGCAGAAGATCTGCACCGAATTTGAGATTGAGCCCGACGAAGCACTGCGAGACGCGGAGACGTTGGCGCGGGACCTTGCAAGCCACGGAATTCTGCAGATATCCGAAGAGCCCATCGTCGGCGGGGATTCGAAATGAACGGATTGCTCGAACAGATGACGGAGAAAGCGCTGGCACGGAATATCCCGCTCAGCGTGCAACTCGATCTGACCTATCGCTGCAACGAACGGTGTGTTCATTGTTACCTCGACCATGAAGATCATGGCGAGATGACAACGGCGGAAATCAAACACCTGCTAGACGAGATGGCGGACGCCGGAGTCTTTATCTTGACACTGAGCGGCGGCGAGATCTTTCTGCGCAAAGATTTTTTCGAGATTCTCGAATACGCGCGGCTCGAGCGCCAATTCTGCGTGAAGCTCAAGACGAATGCGATCATGATTCATGAGCGCCAGGCGGCGAAGATCCGGGATGTCGGCGTCGAGTCGATCCAGATCAGCATCTACTCCCACCGGCCGGAGGTACATGATGCAATCACCCTTGTTCCGGGATCATTGCAGAGATCATTGGACGCAGCGCGGTTTTTGAAGTCTCAAGGACTGCGGGTGATCTTTGCGAACGTGCTGATGGTGCAGAATCTGCAGGATTACCAAGGAGTGAGAAAGCTGGCGGAGGAACTCGGAGTCGAGTGCACTTTGGACCCGACGATTACACCGATGATGGATGGTGATCGCTCTGTGTTGAGCCTGGGAGTGGATCAGACAGCGCTGCGTCAGGTCTTTCGTGATCAGGCGCTGGTGGGGGATGTGGAGGAGTTTTGCACGATCGCCGCGCCTGCGGATGAAAATGCACTCTCCGCTTTGCCGTGCAGTGCGGGGCATACTGCGTGTTATGTATCGCCGTATGGCGATGTGTTCCCGTGCGTGCAATTTCCACTTCCGACTGGAAATGTAAGGAAGGAGCGGTTCCTCGATATTTGGCGGTATTCGGAGCGAATGAACGAAGTGCGCTCGATTCGCCTGAAGGACCTGACGACCTGTACCTCATGCTCACACGTCGGGAGTTGCACGCGGTGTCCAGGGCTGGCGTTTATGGAGGGCAATATGCGAGGGCCGTCGTCGCAGGACTGCGAAAAGTCCTTTGCCCGCACCGGAATTCCGTCAGCTAATATGCTGGCGAAGAAACGGGCGTCACGCGATCTGGTGCAGATTCGCATAATGCCGGCCAACTCGGCTCAACCCACCGGCGCAATTGCATGAGTAGTTCTCAGCAGCGGTATTCCGATCGGAAATATGCCAGGAATTTCTGCGCCGCTTGAGACCGAGTGGTCTTTGTTGCGGGCTGCGTGTGCCGAAGTCCCTCCTGCACAGAAAACCGCTCGAATTCATAAGTTGTTAGGTTCTCAAATTTCCTGGGGTTCTCTTCTTAGTGTCGCGGAACATCACGGGGTGCAGCCGATTCTTGCACGCTCCCTCATGAGTTTCGAGGACCAGATTCCTGCCCAAACGCTCATCACTCTGAAACAAAGTTATAAGGCAAACCTTCACAAAGCGCTCCTGCTTTCAAGTGAATTTGTTCGTGTTGCGAACAGCTTGTCGCAGGCTGGTATCGACTTCATTCCCTATAAGGGTCTGGCCTTGGCGGAGACCGTCTACGGCGATATTGCGTTGCGCCAAGCCGGCGATATCGATCTCCTCATTCATACGACAGATTTGAAGCGCGTGCAGGAAGCGATGGGGAAGATCGGCTACGTGCCGCATTTTAATTTTTCCGAAGACGAAGAAGCGGCATACACGAAGTCTGGGTACGAATGCGCATTCGACGGTGCCGCAGGAAAAAATTTGCTAGAGGTTCAGTGGGCGATTACGCCACATTTTTATGCGGTAGATGTCGATGTTGGAGGGTTATTCCGCCGTGCGCAGACGGTGAGGGTCATGGGCTTAGACACAAAGTCGCTGTCACCAGAGGACCTCTTCGTAGTACTGGGTTTGCATGCGGCGAAGCACGTATGGGGACGGCTGATCTGGTTATGCGACCTGGAGCGGATCAGCAGGCTGCCGCTCGACTGGGAAAGGATCGCTGAACACGCGCAGCAGCTGGGTGTTGTGCGGATTCTCCACGTTACACTACTGCTTGCAGAAAGACTATTAGGCTCTGCTTACCCGGCATTGGCCGCGGAGAATCTTCCGGAGGATTCAGCAGCTAAAACATTGGCGGACGAGATCGAAGCATACATTTCAAACGATACGACTTACGATGTTGAGTCGCTCGCGTACTTCCGGCTGATGCTGCGATTGCGAGAACGGCGCATCGACCGTATCCGATTTGTTAGCCGATTTGTATTTACAGCGGGGCCTGGCGAATGGGCGGTGATGCGACTTCCGAAACTTCTATTCCCGCTATACCGGGTGCTGAGAATCACCCGGCTAGCCGGCAGGGTGGTCAGTGGCCGGGTCTGAGCGAGTCCAGTTCCGCAGATAAAGAGCGTACATAAGCGCGCATCCCAGCAGCGGCACATAGAAGCCAGCCTTCAAAGTTCCAAACCTTGTGGACGAAACACCCACAAGCCATGGTAAAAGACCGCCTCCGATGTTGGACAGAACGAACATGAGCGATCCGATCCGCGGGGAATCAAACTCACGGGACAGGAGCGAAATTGTAATGGGATAGACGTATGAGAGACCCAAACCCCCGGCGCATGCGCTGGCAGCCACTTCCGGCAATTCATGCGAAAAGATCAGCCCTGCCATTCCAGCACACGCCAAAAGCAATCCTGACTGGACCAGCCGGATTTCGTCAGCGATCCGCAGCAGAGCGGGTGCCAGCATTCTGCCAACCGTCAGTGAGGCATAGAAAAAGGAGGGAATCGCCAAGGATGTAGCCAGTGTCAAAGTTCCCAGACTCTTCCCATAGGACGCCAGCCACTGGCCAAAAGCGTTTTCCACGCCGACGTACAGAAAAAAGAGCAGTGCGAGAATGGAAAACAGACGGGTATGCGCACGAATAAGGGATAGGACTGGCCGTTTATCCAACGTCACGGCCGGTTCAACGATCCGGCTGCCGGTTAACGCAATCCCGATCACAACCGAAATACAGAACCCGGAGACGCAGAGCAGAAATAGCGGAATATGTTGAGTCTTGGCGGCCGCGGCCACCAGGAAGGGACAGGCTACCGCTCCCGTGCTCCAGAAGAAGTTCAGCAGATTTAGCGTGGCGCTTCTGCGTCCCGGATTCAGGGCGGCGACCATCAGGTTCGCCGCAGGAACTGCCAAGCCGAGTCCGAAGCCATTGGCTGCAATGCAAAGAGTGGCACACCATTTTGGACCGGTAAGCAAAAAGGCCAGCCCCATGGCGGTGAGAAGAAGCCCAATCTTCATGGCGAAGCGGTAGCCGCGCCACGAAGCCAAGACTCCTGAGACTGCGACAGCACAAGTCGAGGCAACGTACTGGACGGGGAAAAACGCGCCCGCTTGTGCGTAATTCAATGACCAGCGCGCCGAAAGCGTCGGCAGCATCGGACCGAGAATGACGGTAGCGATTCCGATGGGAATAAACGAGATATACGCGGCATAGGTGAGAACGCGGACAGAATCGGGCGCTGTGTGGGTGGCGGCGTTAGGCATGGGGAGCGACTGCGTCCCCGGCAGACGCAAGATCGTGTTGATCCTAGCAGGAGAGGGGTGCGTTTGCCGTAGATTCCCGCACGACTAGTTCGGGCTCGATCGCAATCTCCGAAGGGTATTCCTTCTTGCCCTCGATTCGATCCAACAGAGTTTGGGCGGCGACTTCTCCCATACGGTTCAATGGCTGCCGCACCGTCGTCAGGCTCGGGGTATGAAAGGCCGCTCCGGGGATGTCGTCAAATCCGAGAACGGATATATCCTGCGGTACCCGGAGGCCCTTTTCCATGAGCGCGCGGATCGCACCGATTGCGGATATATCGTTGTAGGCGAAGATTGCAGTGAATGGCTTCTGACGAGCGAGCAGTTGCTTGGTGAACGGATAACCCAACATCGGTGTTGGGTCGTCCGTATCGATCTGCACGGTCAGCTCGGGGTCAATATTGATGCCGATCTCAGCGGCCACCTGACAAATGGCGTCCCAACGTTCAGCTGAGTCGGAACTTACCGGATTGCCCTTCATAAACGCGATGTGTTCATGGTGCAGATCCTTGAGGTGGTTGAGTGCCAGAACAGCTGCTCTCTTGTGATCGAGCACGATGTTGGTGATGCCCTTCAGTTTCTTGTGACCTGCGATCGCCACAGTGGGCAACATGGGCGCTTCCTGAACCGTTGTATCAACGGTGATGATCCCCTCGACTCCGCGCTCGGACAGAAGTTGCGAATAGCGGCTCAACAGCGCCGGATCGTGGCGATGGACGACTGTCAGGAAGAAATAGTCGCGCTTCCTCAGATATTGCTCGATGCCGCTAATGATCGGTGAACTGTAGGAATCGCCGATCTCTTCCGCGATCACACCAATCGTGTAAGTGCGTTTGTTGCGGAGAGTACGGGCGAAGAAGTTGGGGCGATAGTTGAGTTCCTTGGCAGCCGCGCGAATCCGGTTCTTGGTCTCCGGCGGAATGGACCGGGCAGACGGGGAATCGTTGAGGACGGCGGAGACTGTGCCTGGGGTAAGTCCTAAATGCTGCGCGACGGCTTTGAGAGTGATGACCTGCGGCTTTTGGCCGGGTTTCTTGACTTGAACCATGGGGGCCTATAAATCGCTTTAATTACCGTTCGAGGATCAAGGCGATGCTACCAGACTGCCGCTCCTTGTCAGTGATTCCGCACACGCGTTAGGTTCACACGCGCCAATGCCTCAGAACCAGGGGTTCTCACACTTTCGCATACCGTTCGCTGTTCGGTTTCGAGCCGCTCAAAGCGAAATACAAAATGTACAGGTAGCAAATGACGGGCAAGAAGAACGCGTGATGAATGCCGATGTGATCGGCGATCCAACCCTGCGCTACCGGAATGATTGCGCCGCCGACAATCGCCATGATCATGATTCCTGATCCGTCGCCGGTCAGGGGTCCGAGTTCGGCGATGCCCAGAGTAAAGATGCTGGGAAACATGATGGAGTTAAAGAATCCGACCAAAATGATGCTGTACATCGCCAAGTGCCCGGTGGTGAGCATCGACACGGCTACCAAGCCGGCGGCGCATACGGCGCAAATAGCCAACAAGCCTCCAGTTTTCACCTTCTGCAGGAGCGCTGAACCAATAAAGCGTCCCACCATGGCGCCACCCCAATAGAAAGCAACAAAACTGGCGGCAACCTTCTCTGTCAAGCCTCCGATTTCGGGCTGGCTGAAATAGTTGACGAGGAAGCTGCCGATCGAAACCTCGCCGCCAACATACACGAAGATGCCGATGGCCCCAAAGATCAGGTTGGGATGATTCCAGATAGAATCGTTGACCTTTTCTCCAAGCTGATGCTGAGCATGTGGGATTTTTGGCAATTTGAAACTGCCAATCGCAATTGCCAGCAAGACCAGCGCGATACCTAATCCCACGTAAGGCAACTTGACCGTCGCCGCCTCGTGCAGGCGATAGGCCTGCAGCGCGTCTGGCGCGAGCGCTCTCACGTCTTCAATGTTCCGGGCTGCGGTCAAAATGAAGAGGCCACCGAAGAACGGGGCGAGAAACGTCCCCAGCGAGTTGAACGCCTGCGTCAGATTGAGCCGGCTCGATGCGGTCTCCGGCTTACCCAGCACAGTTACGTACGGATTGGCGGCTACCTGAAGGCAGGTGATCCCGGCAGCCAGTACTATAAGAGCGCCTAAGAATAAAGGATAAGACGGAACACTCGCGGCGGGCACGAACAAGAACGCTCCCAAGCCCATGACCAGAAGCCCGACGACCATCGAACGCTGGTAGCCGATCCAATCAATGATCTTGGCTGAAGGGATCGAGAACAGGAAATAGGCGCCGAAGAACGCGAATTGAATCAGCATCACTTTCGTATAATTGAGGTCGAAAATCGGCTTCAGGTGGGGAACTAAAATGTCATTCAAGCAGGTGAGAAAACCCCACATAAAAAAGAGCGTCGTTACGGTGGCCAGTGGAGCACCGTAGCTTTGGCCGGGACTGGATATGGTGGGGGTTCCGGACGGGGTTCCGGTATTTGGAGTTGCGATCGCCATGAGTTCTAATCCACCCTTCGCGGGGCTATGAATTGCGTGATCGCCGCAATCATACATCGGCGAGGAGTTGTTTTGCGCACTTTCTTCTGGGGAAGAACCGCGTCCGGGCCCTACAAAATCGATTCTCTAGCTTGACAATCGGTGACGCTTGCCCGAGACTCAGTCGTTTCCGGCAATCATCTTCTCTTGTGGGTCGTACTTATGCGTAGAGCGATTCTGTTTGTACTCGTTACGGTCCTCCTCTTTAGCAACAAGCCTCTCCTGCTGGCACAAAGCGAAGGCCAAACCGTCGTGGTATTCAGCGAGCCGGGATTCCCAGCGTCGGACTCCCCCACTCCTTCAAAACCGCAGCTCGCGGCATTGTCCCCTACAGCAAATACGATCGGGGCCGATCGACTTCCCGCCGCTCTCTCCTCTCAATCTTGTCATCTCCTGGTTCTGCCTTATGGCTCGGCCTTCCCTGAGGAAAGTTGGCCGGCGATCAAGAGCTTTCTCGATCACGGAGGAAATCTTCTGGTGCTCGGGGGAATGCCGTTTACGCGCGCGGCGTATCGTGATGCTCAGGGATGGCATCTGCGCGATTACAGCGTGCGGTTCATCCGCCCGCTCATGATTGATCAGTATCAGGAGACTCCGGGATCGGATGGGCTTCAATTCCAGAGCAATCCCGAACTGACTCTGAAAATGCCGGCGTTCTCCTGGAAGCGAGCGTTCAGCCCGGTGATCCGGTTGAGTGCTGTGGATCTGTACCATCGGGGTGGCGCTGCAGGCTCACTCGATGCACGGCTTGACGCGCTCGCGTGGGGCACCAAAGACGGCCGCAAATTGTCTGCACCCGCGATTCAGGTGGATCACGACCGGAACGGGTTCGACGGCGGGCGCTGGATTCTGGTGAATGCAGAGCTCAGGCGTGAGTTCTTCGACAATAGGGAATTGATTGAGTCTTTGGTGAATCGGGCGCTGGAAGGCCAAGAACAATTCACCGCCCGCCCCGTGTTGCCGCTCTATCTTCCTGGCGAGCCGGTCGAGCTGCACGTCGATTGGCATGCGGCGAGGCTGGGGAGCGAGTTGTCGGTGAAGGTCACGACTTCCCCTGAGTCTGAGCCTTCGAATCGCACAACCGTGACTGGAGCAGTTCCTGCGATCGGGCCGATCATGCTACCGCCTCCTGCGGGCAAGGGATTGTTCACCATCGAGGCTCAGTTGCTGGAGGGTGACCGAGTGCGAGCCATCTATCACTCGGGATTCTGGATTCGCGACGAGGCTTATCTCCGATCCGGGCCACATCTGAGTGTCAATCACGATTATTTTGAAATTGACGGTCATCCGCTGGCGGTAGTGGGCACGACATACATGTCGAGCGAGGTGCAGCGCCTGTTCTTCGAGCATCCGAATGTTTTTATGTGGAATCAGGACCTCGGACAGATTCACGATGCTGGATTGAACATGATCCGCACCGGGTGGTGGACTGGCTGGGACAAGTTTTGCGATGAGAACGGGCAGCCCTATGAGCGGACACTGCGCACGCTGGAAGCCTATCTCATGACCGCGCGCAAATACGGTTTGCCGGTGCAGTTCAATTTCTTTGCATTCTTGCCAGATGTTCTCGGGGGCAACAATGCGTTTCTGGACCCAGCAGCGGTGCGAAGGCAGCAAACTTTGATCTCCGCGGTGGTCTCGCGCTTCCACGATGTGCCTTTTCTGGCTTGGGATCTCATTAATGAGCCCAGCTTTTCGCAGCATCTGTGGACGATGCGCCCCAATGGCGATTCCATCGAGTTGGCGGCCTGGAACGAGTGGCTGAACAAGCGCTACCCGGATCGGGTCAAACTCGCTGCAATGTGGAATGTTCCACCGCAATCCCTTGCGGGAACGATCTCTCTTCCCAGCGAAACGGAATTTTCTCCGCGTGGCATGTACGTCGGAGTCAACTCTCTGAGAGTGAGCGACTACATTCTTTTCGCGCAAGAATCGTTTGCCCAATGGGCGCGTACGATGCGGGCGATCATACGCGTAACTGGCTCTCAGCAGCTGGTCACTGTCGGTCAGGATGAGGGCGGGATCCAAGACCGTCTTTCGCCGGCCTTCTGGGGTTCGTCGGTCGACTTCACGACGAACCACTCCTGGTGGCAGAACGACTACATTCTTTGGGATTCGCTCGCAGCGAAGCAGCCGGGTGAAGCCATGCTGATCCAGGAAACGGGACTGCAGCGGGAGTTAAACCTCAACGAGATCGCACGGCGCACTCCGGAGAACGAGGCTGCTCTCCTCGAAAGGAAAGTTGCGACGTCGTTCATACAAGGATCAGGGGCGATCGAATGGCTCTGGAATACGAATTCCGATATGACAGAGAGCAACGAGACGCCGATAGGGGCAGTGCGTACTGATTACACCGAAAAGCCAGAGGCGACGTTGCTGCGGGAGTTTGCCCGCTTTGCTCCTTCGCTGCAGGAGCATCTTCGAGATCCTCAACTTCCCCCGATCGCCATCGTCACCTCGCAGGCGTCGCAATATTCCGTACTGGCCGATTTCCAACTGGAGGCGCAACGGCGAGCCGTGCGTGCGCTGACATACCTGGCCCGGCTGCCGGCTTATCTGGTCGCTGAGAATCAGATCCAGAGGCTCGGCAATCCACGGCTGGTCATTCTTCCATCGCCGCAGGCACTCAGCGACACGGCCTGGGCAGCGGTGGTGAAATACGTAGATACGGGAGGGACTCTACTTATAACCGGCCCCGTCGAGCGAGATGAGCATTGGCAGATAAGACGTCGAGCTGTCGAGCTCGGGCTCAAAGCACATGCCGAGCCGCTGGTCTATCACAATGCCGAATTGAAACTTGGTGAACGCCGGATCTCGCTAGCGTTCGGGCAGCAGCAGCAGAGTTGGCTCGACTCACTCCACTTCGACGATGGCTCGACTCTGAGGGAAATGCCGCATGGCAAGGGTCGGATCTACTGGGCTGTCTATCCAGTTGAGCTGGCTGAAGAGCTGCAATCCGCCGCTGAACTCTATTCTTATGTCGCGACGCGAATCGATATTGCGCCGCCATTCAGCCTACTTGCTCCACTACCAGCTGGAGTTTTGGTGTTCCCGACCGTGATGTCAGATTCAGTTTTGTATGTCATGAGTTCCGATTCCGATGAGGACGCGGCCATCAACATTCGTGATCAAGCAACAGGAGCGGCTCTTGCATTTCGCTTGCCGGCACAACACGCCGCAATCGCTGTCATCGGAAAGAAGGAGCGGCGGGTCGTCGCCAAGTACGGCTTCTAGGCAGGGAAGCGCAATCGGTTGCAGCAAATACCCGATTCTATTGACCTCGTCGGGCTGATATTCATCTGTACTTGGGTGTGCCTTCTACAATTCCCTCCAGGTCTCCTGGATCGATGTTGGCGTCGATGCGGGGGCGACGCCGGTCCCGGAAGTCGCGGTGGTTCCTTGGGATACTGCTCGCGTTTCTTGTAACTGTTTCAATCTGCGTGCCAATTTTCATCATCCGCGCGCAGCCAATCTTGCGCAGTCGAGTGATCGAGACGCTGTCGGCTCGTTTCAAGAGTCGCGTGGAACTTGCGGAGCTTCACGTTTGGATCGCGAATGGGCTTCACGTTGCGGGTAAGGGACTCCAGATCTATGGCGCGACTGATCCCAATCAAGGACAGCCAGGCGTTCAGCCGCTGCTCAATGTTCCGGAATTCCATTTCCATACTTCTCTGCGCAACCTGTTTCGTGAGCCTATGAAGTTGGATACGGTCTACGTGAGCGGACTTACGATGAATATTCCGCCTAAAAAAGATCGTCCGGAAATACGCAGCCTGCGCCGCCAAAGCCACAAGATGAGCATCGCGGTCGCCCACTTTGTCCTTTCGGATACAAAACTGATTATCAATACTGAGAAGCCGGGGAAGGCGCCACTGGAGTTTGATATCAGTGACCTGCGAATGAGTGACATCGGACGAGGACAGCCGCTGCAATTTGACGCGACGCTGATTAACCCCAAGCCGGTCGGCCATATTCATTCCGCGGGAAGCTTTGGTCCACTGAACGAGTTGAGCCCGCGCGATTCGGCAGTTGAAGGCGACTATTCCTTTACCCATGCCAATCTCGGTCCCATCCGGGGCATTGCCGGGATTCTCACTTCTACCGGCCACTATGGCGGGATGTTAGGCCGGATCGAGGTTGTGGGCGAGACTGATACTCCCGATTTCCGCTTGGATGTCAGCGACCATCGGGTCAACCTGCATACAGACTTTCATGCAATCGTCGATGGAACAGATGGCGATACCTACTTGGACCCCGTTCGTGCGCGTTTCCTGGGCACGAGCTTTACTGCCAGCGGAAAGATCGTACGGGTGAAAGAGCCCCATGGCCACGAGATCGATCTCGATGTTGTGATGGATAAAGGCGCCATAGAGGATCTCCTGAAACTTGGTGTTAGGACCGATCCACCGATTATGACGGGGCTGATCCGTCTGAAGACGAAGTTGAACATATTGCCCGATGATCGCGACATTTCGGATCGCCTGCGGCTCGCTGGCACTTTTCATATTCCGGCTGGCCATTTCACAAATGAAAGGCTTCAGACGCGCATCGATAACCTGAGTTTGCGGGGCATGGGAGAACCGAAGCTGATTGGCAAGGAAGATGTAACCATGGCGACCGACCTGGAGGGAAAGTTTTTGTTGCAGGGTGGAATTTTGTCGTTTTCGCAACTGAACTTTCACATACCCGGCACTCACGCGGATTTGACCGGGAAGTACAGCCTGGATGGCGCCACGTTTGACTTTCATGGGCTACTGAAAACGGACGCGAAACTTTCTCAAATGACAACCGGCTGGAAGTCAATTCTGCTGAAGGCAGCAGATCCCTTTTTTCATAAACGCGGGGCCGGGGCCGAGATTCCGTTCAAGATTACGGGTACGCGATCCGAGCCGCATTTCGGCCTCGATTTTGGCCGGGATCACGCCCGGGACGAGCGTTTTCGCCAGCCAACTACTCGCCAATAGCAGCGGCTACAGCATCTGAGGTATTGTTCGGCTTGCGCCAGAAAAATACTTTCGGGGTATTAGACCAGCCTCAAGTGCTCCGCTCATCGCTGGGAAAAGCAGAAACTACTAAAAAGGAGGAATGAGATGCCAAAGGGTACGCTGCGCGAGCTTTACATCGATGAATTGAGGGATCTCTATAACGCTGAGACCCAATTGACAAAGGCACTCCCCAAAATGGCGAAGGCCTCTTCGAACAGTGAATTACGCCAGGCATTCGAAGAGCATCTCCGGCAGACATCGGAGCACGTTTCACGTCTTGAACAGATATTCCACATGCTGGAAGAGAAGGCGGCGGGCAAGAAGTGCCTGGGGATGGAAGGTTTGGTGAAAGAAGGTGCCGAAACAATCCAAGAAGACTATGAGGACGCGGTAAAGGATGCCGCCATAATCGGCGCCGCCCAAAGGGTGGAGCACTATGAGATCGCCGCCTATGGCACCACGCGGGAACTCGCCCGATTGCTCGGAGAAGACGAACACGTTTCCCTGCTGGAGCAGACTCTCGGGGAGGAAAAGCAAACAGATGAGAGGCTGACCCAATTGGCGGAGGAGATGAATCCGCAGGCCTTGGAAGCCGGCGAAGGAAGGGCCGACCAGCAAGGCGAAGCGGGAGAAGGAAAGAGAAGAAGCAAGAGTCCATCGCGCCGCGCCGCTTGACCGAGATCTGTGGAAGGGCGCCCGCCCTTCCACAAACTCTCATACTGCACGTGCAAAATACGGTAATTACGGTATGGGCCCAGTTGGATTTCTGCGGATATGTTCTTACGGCAAATACCTACGCACTTCGTCCGCCGTGAGGATTTCAGATGAAAAAGCAGCATTCTAGTCACTCCCATTCCACTAGAAGTTCCAGCGCCTCCTGGCACTCTTTGTATCAAGCTGCCTTATTTGAGACTGATCGGGAGTTAATTCTCGCTAGAATTGCCGAAGCGGAAAAGGCAATTCTCGATCGCGTAAAGGAGCTCTTCGGAGTTAATTCCGACCACATTGAAGAAGACCAGATTCTGGACGACGCACTGTATGCTCTACGGGCGTTGCGGAACTGTGTGGTGTCGGAAGCAAACGCTGCATAGGGTTGCCTTCTAATGCCGAGCCCGGGTTCACCGGTTCTAGCCGGCCTTTCCTAAGTAAATGCAGTGCTTGTAGTTGGGGCAACGCTGTATTGTTGGCTTTCGTCGGCAGCCTTAGAGTGCAAGAAACCAAGAAAGTCGAGCTTCCCTCTAATGGCGAGCAAACCGACAACGCAACTTCCATCCGCGCAACTTCCATCCATGAGTATCAATCTGAAGCACACGTTTGAGAATGCAGTGCGTGACATTTATCAGGCCGGAGTGACCGGAAAAGCGTCGAACTATCGCAGGCCCATCGTGCAGCGATCGCACATACCCTCGGAATCTTCGGCTAATGAACAAAAGAGGGCGCTCTCTGACGCCGCCAAGGCTCTAGCACAACTGTGGAAAGTTGCGCCTAACTCCGGTCGCTGATGTTTCAGGGAGCGGGCCTTCAGAAGATTACAAGAATCATCACGGGAGGGTGAAGGGGCGGCTCTTTCGCAGGCGCAGTCTTTTTGCGCGACGAGATGATGGCGGTGACGAGAATTATCATCAACAGCAGCGCGACAGCCGCGGTTGCGGTCCGTTTCCCGATATTTGGATTCCCAGCAATCATTCCACACTAAGATCTGGCGACAAGGGTGGCGCGCGTCGTTTTTTTTTACTGCAACAATTTGCAAAAGGGCTTGCTCCGAAGGTTCGCGAGAGGACCGGCAAATACCCCGGAGCACGCCATCTAAACAGCTTTCCGCAGGTTCTCAACGCTTTCGGACTCGCGTTGACTTGCGACTTCGCCAGAACAGGTTCTACACGAAGCAACGGCCTCTTTGCGGCGCTCGCGCAAGTGACTTTGGAACGTATCCCACCGATCACCGATTCCTTCAGCGTTGCTGCTGATCACGACTGAGTCGCTTCCGGCGGGTATCAAGCGTTCTGTCGGCCTAGAGGCGGCTTCCCAGTCGGCTCTTTCGCTCGAGGTCGAGACGGGATGCATTCTCTCTCTGACCGGTAGCCCTTGTGCTTTAGCGGCCGCCCGCTCAGATTGCAGGTTCCTGGTCATCTGTTTCGTGGTCGGAGTGACGTTGCGATCCGTCTCGGCTCGGTGCATCACTGGATCGGCAACCCACTTTGCGCGATATTTCCCTTCATAATCGGACCATTTGGCATCAGACTTCAGGTCTGATTCGTCGAATGGCGGGAAGTTCTCGATCTGCTGCTTGGTGAGGTTGGCCTCGAAGTCGTCCTCGTGCCTCGAAGATACACGGAGTGCCTCTGCGGGAACCAGAAACTTCTTTGTGTGTAGCCAACCTGTCTCGACCACGATGTAGCGAATGTCCGCTGTCGAGTGGTCGAAAATCACGTCACTGATCTTGCCGAGTTTCTCATCGTTAGCGCCATACAGATGGGTTCCGCGAATGTCTTCAGCGCTTCCCGCGATCACCGTGTCATTTAGCATGCCGTAATGTGCCATGTGTCCCTCCATTTTGCTGTGCTCAACGTGGCGCGCTCTGAAACTGCTCCTGAAAGTATTGGGTTGATGCAGGCTCGCGGGCAATCGGCCCTTCCCTGTAGTCGTGAAGAATTGAGAGCTATTTCAGATTTGTCCTGGATCTTCCGGATCTGGCTCCCTGATGGGGGTGTCCGGGTTCTCCGGTGGATCGACGGGATCCTGAATTGGCGATGGATACGGCTCGGGTGGGGTGCCCAACTGGTAGCGGAATCTAGGATCTTTATCGGAATCCATGGCAGTCTGATGCTGGCGAAGCGGCAACGGCAGCCATTGATTTCGGATATTCGACATCAGGCAGCATAGACAGAGGCCTTCTATCCTTCTCCAATTGGCTTCCGAACCTCTGGGTCTGCACCCGCATTTATGCGAAGGCGGGCCGCAAGGGCCCGCCAACTCACACCCTCAAAAACTTCGTACTCCGGGTTACTGCGGTGGCGTGCTGCTTCCCGTCGGTGGAGGCGTAGGTGGTGGGTTGCCATTGGGATTCGCGGGTTGTTGCCCCGTGGTCCCTGGTGCAGTGGATCCAGACGGCGCTGTTCCCTGGTTCGAACCGTTTGGACTGGTGGTTCCCGGAGTAGAGCTGTTCGGAGTTGTATTTCCCGGAGTCGTTCCGTTCGGCGTGTTTGCACTTGGCGAAGTGGTAGCCGGCGGGTTCATGCTTGGAGTAGAACTATTGGGCGCCGCACCTGGCGTCGACGGATTACCCTGATTAGTTTGGGGATTCGTGGCGCCCGGCGGACTGGTTGTACTTCCTGGAGGGCCCGTGGTCCCGGCTGGCGGTGTCACCGTCCCGGCTGGTGGTGTTGCGGCCCCGGGGTTGGGACTCTGTCCAGTTGTACCCGAGCCTCCCGCTGGCGCAGATCCTCCCGAAGGCGAACTCTGGGCTATGACCCAGCACCCACAGGACAAGACGACAAAGACCAGCAACGTAAGCTTTTTGATCGACATTTGATTTACCTCAGTTCAGGCTTATTCTGATTTTCGATGAATTTCATCCTTCAGTAGCGTCGTCGGCAATCGGCTCATTCACCAAGTATGGGGAGCTGCAGGTCGGGGCAGTATCCGGCGGATGCCGTAATTCCTATCCTGAAGCTTGTTGTGAGGCATAGGGGTCCACAAATGGGGTCTGGGTTGAATCCTGTGAACGCAGTGAATATGGAAGGGAAAATCAAGGAAGAGTTGGATACTGCTCACCTGGATCGTGTTACTCTGCAATTAGGGTTTGCCCGTGACTTCTACCTGCTTGCCGATGAATTTCTTAGCTCTCCCTTGGTCGTCCAATGGGTAGCTGAGTCTTGTCACTGGATCCTTTCAACTTCCTTTTTGTTGTTCCGGTAAATGCAAGTTCATCCTGAGTCTGCTCCGAGGGAGAAGACGATATGCCGGAGCGTCGAGTCTGTCTCTCTGCGGAATCGGGAGATTGTTGTACTCTTCCTGGCGGCGTTCCGTTCGTCGGTGTCGCATCTTCGTCTGCCTGTTGACCATGTGCCGACGAGGAAAGAGCGAATGCCGCCAAGGTCAGAGCCGCGGCTACCAGCAGTCGAAAAAAGATATCTTTCATTTCGTCGCACCTCTATTCACATTCAAGGGATCTTCCAAGGGGTCGACAGTTGCGCTCAACTCTCGGAAGTTATGGAAGTAACTTTGATGGTGTTCCCAGTGCGGGTGCCGACGACGCGAGCGCGCTGGCCCGCGAGCTTTTTAATTGAGCCGAGATTACCTTCGAGGAGGTAAACAGATTCGTTATCAATGAGCGCGAAAGTTGAGCCTCCATGAACACAGACGCGGACGCAAGTACTTGCTGAGCGGTCAAGACCGGGCTGATGTCTTGCGCCGCAGTGAGAGCAAGTAATCATACCTTCGAACGACCGAGCAGCTTCCGTAGGGCTCACGCGGGCCGTTTGACCGACGGCAACCCCCGCAGCTGCCCCCAGGCTAGCCAGAAGCAGCGCCAAGGCAAGGGCAACGGCAGTTCCGAGCAAGATGATCTCGCACACGTGTTTGGTCTTCATGAGAACCTCCCGGTAGTGCGACAGTCATGGATGCACGGTTCGATCGGATAGTTGGCACCATAGGGGTAGCACATGGCTTGCCATTCCCAACGAATACCGGCTCTCCGCTTTCCTTTCAAATGGAAGTGCAAACCACGACGCAAGCGCAACAGCGTTGCGGCGTTAGGAAAGGAGCAAGGTAGAAATTTCTTGCAAGAGTGCAGATTCCGGTCAAATCCCCAGTTGGTGGGTTAGGCCGCCGCCGCGGCTTGGGTCGCGCCGAGACTTGCTGCTTCCTGGGCGCCGGCGCGGCGAAGGAGCTCAATCGCACTGGTCGCCTTTGCCTTCTCAGCGCAGGTAACATACACCAATGCACCTACATCGGAGAGCTGGTGTCCAAGTCTTTTCGCATCATCCGGAGAGAATCCGAGATCTACCAGCGTTCGAGAACCGCGAGAAAGTGAAGATGAATTCTTCTCTGTGAACAGAGCATTCAAGAACGCTTGGGAACGAACGAATACACCAACAGTGGGGATCACGACGGCCCCGAACCTTGAGAACCAGCGAATCATGCGTGCGGTCGTCGCAGTCTCGACTCCTGCAACACAATTCGTAGAGTCATGGAAGATTCCCGCATCGGGATGAGCGGGCGAAAGGACCATGCAAATGTTCTCATTGTGGTATCCGGCCCGATTGAGTGCAGAAACAACCTCGGGCAGGGCCACATTGCGCGAATACATTCCGTAAGCTGCGGTTCCGCTACTGATCATAACTGAACTCCGAAGCCGGGCTATGCGGAAGGCGGTCTAAATCCTTCGACGGCGCAGGCAAGTTTGTAAAACATACAGAGATTATTGATTCGAGGCACTAGGGTGAATCATGTAAGGCTTCGGAGCGGGGTAGGCCTCTTTTGCTATGAGGACGGCTCGATTTTAAGGACCCGGATGGACTTAAGCTGGGTATGTATGTTCCCTACGACTTTGACGCTGTGATTTTCATAGGCTTCAAGGGCTTCATCGGCTTCAAGTTGATAGATCCTCCTGTCCTGCATTTGGAGAACAAACCGATTCCCATCTCTGATGATCTCCCCCGCATAAGACTGAGCGGGTTCCTGCTGGCTTTGCGGGTCGGCGGGCAACTTGGCTTGTTGGTCTGGAGGTTGCTCCGGTTGCGGTACTGAACGGTCCCGGGGTGGCAAGGGTTGGGGCGTCGGTTGCGGTGTTTGCAGCTGAGACCACGCAATCAAATCGCGACTAGTGTACGCATCCTCCGGAGTCTGGGGCTTCGATTGTTGAGGAAAGGCTCCTGGCGCAAGCAGCAACAAGAATGCGATAAGCGTCGTCATTCGACCCATGAGTACATCTCCGAAAGACGAAGCTATGGTTCGGTATATTTCGATCCGTTGGTGCTCTGGGTTAGCGCACGGCCCAGCCAGGCATCGTCAAAGAGCGTTTTACGCGTCGCCCCGCGGGGGGGCCATAGAGTGTTCGCGGTATCGCGAGGCCGACAATTCTGCACGAGCTCAAAAAACGTGCACAATACCATTCCGCACGGCATAGCGCGTCAGATCCGCAACGGAGTGGAGACCCAGTTTGCGCATGAGGTTGGTGCGGTGTGTCTCAGCGGTCTTGACACTGAGGTTCAAGGTCACGGCTACTTCTTTACTTGTCCGCCCTTCGGCTAGCAATTGGATTACCTCACGTTCGCGCGCGGTGAGGAGGTCACCGGAAGGATTAGCAACATCTTCGATTTCGGAGCGTTTCTTTTCGCGGTTCAGAAACCCATCCAACACCATCTGGCTGACGCGCGGCGTAAAAAATGTCTTCTGGGTCTCGAGAGCCTCGACCGCGGCGACCAAATCACGTCCGGCATCGGATTTAAGAAGGAATCCGCGAGCGCCGGCGCGCAATACCTCGCGGATGACGTTGTCCGAATCGTGCATGGTTAAAATCAGGATCGCTGCATTCGGACTGGTTGCCAGAATTTGTCGGGCGGCTTCCAACCCATTTAGATTTGGCATCCCGATATCAAGCAGAACCAAGTCAGGCTTCAGGCTCGTCGCCAGTTCGACTGCGTCACGTCCATCCTTAGCCTCGGCGCACACCTCCCAACCCGGGTGACTTTCCAGAAGAGAGCGAATGCCGCGGCGGGCAAGTTCGTGATCATCTGCGATAAGAATGCGGAGCATTTTTCCACCTCCGAGAAACCGAACGGAGCCCGTGCGGGTCCGTGCTGTAAGTTATTCGGAATCAGTCATTCAGCCGCTTAGAAGCATTTACTCTCTGGCTTTAGTAGCACATCTGCTGCCAAACGCCTATCCTCTTGCTACCGAATAACAACACCGAATCCGCGTCAGTGACTCTGTGTAAGTTTTGCCAAAATGAGGAGAGGGTCCTGTTCGAGGCAGGGCTGTGGTCTCGCCCTACAGCGAAGACTGTAGTTCCTCGAAGCCGCTGGATTCTTCGAAAACTCTTGGACACAAATGCGTTAACCGAGGGCCTAGGTATTGCATCTGAAACGTTCACCGGAGGCGCGGCGCATGTGTGCAAATTTCACATCTCATCTCCACTCATTTCTACGGCGCAGTTTTCCTTTAGCAGCGTTCGCGGTAATTTCCTGTGGCTGGGCAGCCTCTCAGGACGACCCGATGGCGTTACCGCCGCGAACCTCGCAGCCGCCCGCGTCGGCGCAGCAGGAGTCCAACCCAGCGCAGCCCACCGACCAGCAATCGGGCCAGCCGTCGATTTCTCCGATCCAGAGCTCCGAAGATCAAGGCCGATTCGTTTTCAGGAAGCAAGTACAGGAGGTCGTGCTGCACGCAACCGTTGTAGATGAATATGGGAGACTGGCCACGTCGCTGGATCGCACAGCCTTTTCGATCTATCAGAATGGACAACCGGAAACAATTACGTCTTTCCGCAGGGAGGATGTACCGGTGGCAATCGGAATTGTGATCGATAACTCCGGTTCGATGCGCGACAAGCGAGCAAAGGTAAATCAAGCGGTGTTAAACCTGGTCCACGCGAGCAACCCCGAAGATCAAGTGTTCGTGGTGAACTTCAGTCAAACACCTTATCTGGATCAAGACTTCACCTCCGACGTGAATCTGCTCCAGACCGCATTGCACCAGGTTTCGAGTCGCGGAAGCACGGCTCTCTACGATGCGGTGGTGGCATCGGATTTCCACCTTCGCAACAACCCCCACCTGGATAAGAAGGTGCTGCTCGTGATCACCGATGGGCAGGACAACATGAGCCGGGACACCTTGCAGGATGCGTTACGGAAACTGCAGTCGAATAAAGGGGCAACGCTGTATGCGATCGGGTTGACGAACCCAGGAATGACGCGCTCTGGCCGGGAAGCATTACAGAACCTTGCAGCCAGTACCGGCGGTACAGCATTTTTCCCGCAGAATCTGGACGAGGTGGATTCGATCACTCGATCAATCGCACACGACATTCGCAGCCAGTACACGCTGGCATACAATCCCGGAAGCAATATTGGTAACGGATACCAGAAGATCCGGGTGGAAGCGAGGGGTCCAGCCCACAGCCACCTCATCGTTCGTACTCGATCCGGGTATTATCCCGGAGAAGCCGTAAAGTAAGAAGCAGAACGGTCAGGCCGCGGTTGGTCCTGTTGGTGACTTCGGCGGCGGCGGCAATTCAATCTGGATCAGGTTGTTCTTGATCGCATAGACGACCAGATCGCGAATCGAGTGGAAACTTAACTTCCGCATGATATTGCTGCGATGGGTCTCCACAGTTTTGGTGCTTAGGTTCAGGAGTGAGGCGACCTCCTTGGAGCTGTTCCCTTCGGCAAGCAGTTGAGTGATCTCTCGTTCGCGGGCCGTTAAGGTTGGCAGCTTCGGGGCTTCGTTTCTCGAGACCTTCTGGCCCTTTTCCAGGAATCCAGCCAATACCAGGTCGTTTACGCGTGGAGTGAAGAACATACGTTTGTTCTGTAGAGCCTCCACGGCTGAGACCAGATCCCGCGCGGCGTCCGATTTAAGGACAAAACCACGAGCACCCGCATCCAAGGCTTCGCGGATCACTTGATCCGAGTCGGTGATGGTAAGGACGATGACCTTGAACTGCGGATCATGCTGGAGGAGCTGCCGTGTGGTATCCAAGCCATTCAAGTTGGGCATGCCGATGTCGACGATGACGACGTCGGGTTTCAGCTGCAAAGCCTTGTCCACGGCTTCGCGACCGTCGCTCGCTTCGCCACAAACCTCCCAGCCTTCGTGCTTTTCAAGGAGAGCGCGCAAACCTCTGCGCACAATTTCATGATCATCTGCCAGAAGGATTCTCAGCGCCATAAATGTGCCCTTTCCCCAGAGTCCGGTCAAAGCAGGCCATGAGGCCTAGCTTACTTGCGGATAAGTTCGTTCATTGAGAGCGGTAAACACGCGATGCTGACTCACGGCTTCTACGGCTGCCAGCAAGTCTCGAGCTGCGTTGGATTTCACAACGTAACCGCGAGCACCCGCCTCCAATGCCTCACGCATCATCTGGGGCGAGTCATGCTGGGTCACGAAGAGAATCTCCAACTCAGGAAATTGCCTTCGCAACAAGCGACACGCCTCCAAGCCGTTCATCCGCGGCATGGTGACGTCCAGCACCATCACATCGGGATTCAATTCCCTGGCTTTTTCCAGGGCCTCGGCTCCATCAGACGCTTCCCCAATTACTGCCCATCCCGAATGCCCTTCCAGAAGGGTCTTCAGTCCCTGTCTCACAATCGGATGATCGTCGACGACAAGAATGCGAATTGTCATTCGAATTCAGTTCCTCGGGGGAGACCGACCAGACGATTCGCCACATTTTATCCCTGAATGGATGTGACAGCCTGACCCATGACCAGTTTCCACGCCACAAACTCGGCAGAGAGGAAGCCCCTACCCTAAATGTCCACAGCAGAGGCTAACGTTCGAGTTCCGTAGGACCAATACAGGGAATCCTGTATTTCGCCGATAAGCGTCCCGAAGCCTCGAGCACCGCTCAAAGTCCGCTGGGAGTGAGTGGGAAATAGGTCCGGTCATGCAGTAACAAGTCAACTGCTTCCACGACAGCTCCAATATCCTGCTTCGCACAAGCCCCGCGCACACCGGCTTCGCGTGCGGCGTCCGCAAGCTGTCTGGAAAGATGTAGAGTAACCATCAGAATCGGCATTTTCGGGAACATGGCCGAGATCTGCTTGGCAACGTCGACCCCATTGAGATCGGGCATCTGATAGTCGAGAACGACCAAATCAGGAGGTGATTCTAGGACCTGCTGCAACGCCTCACCCCCGGTGCGCGCTTCTCCACAAACTTGCCATCCTTCCTGCTGCTCGAGGATGGCTCTCAGATACCGTCGGACTGCGGGATTATCGTCAACAACTAGGATACGGATCAACCGAGAGCCTCCCCCCGCTAGAAAAGCACAAATTCCGCGCGGGTAATGAGAATGGCTTTCCGGAAACACCAGAACGCGGCTTTTAGAGACCACGTCGATCGACTTGCATCGACCACTGCTCCCGGCTGATTACCTTTTGCCGCCTTTTCTCAGAATCGCTTCACCCAACCTATGGCAGGGGTAGATGAACCACAATCCAGTGAAAACAGTAGAGTTGCACAGAAATCATGGGCTTTTGTTCGACGTTGTGTCTACCAAATGCCTTTGTCGCTGCCGGTGATCTTCAACTCGAGTGCGGCCGCAGTGGCCAGGCCCGGCAGCAAGCTCAGACGCAGCGAGTTTCGAACTTGGCCCCGCAATAGAAGTGTCTTCAGCTCACTAGCATAGAGGTTCAATGAATCCGGCAAAATGGGTACACGCAGAAAGTCTCGGCGATAGTGAACCTTCTTCACTCCGAACTTTGCAGATCCTGTCACAACCGCCGGTAAAGCGATGCCCTGGCCTCGAAACGATTCGATATAACCAGAGATGACTGTGAGATAAGTCGCAATTCCCTCCCAAATCCCTGCAGCCGATCCCAAACTGCGGAGATACGCAAAGTCGACGCACTCGGATTCCAACAAGGTGGCATTGTCGATCACGTCACAGAGACGAATGTAGAAATGCCGATACATTCTTTGCAGCGTGCTGATGATGATGCGATCTTCAGGTGCCAGCACGCGAAACGAATACTGCCCGATGTTGATCACGCGAGTACGGCGCAATAGCGATTCGGACACAGCGGTTTGCTCCCCGGTCTGACCGAGTCGCCCGATGTGTATCTCGACGAGCTGGGGTAACCCAGGCACGATGAAGTTCCATTTGTTGGCCAGGCGATCGCCCCAGCTTCGCTGGTCGACCTTGGCCCCGAAGTTCGCAACCATTGCGTTCACTACGTGAGCTGGTTCGGCATCCGTGTACAAATCAAGATCGCTTCCCAGATCCGGCCAGTGATCCAGCGACTTGATCACGGTTACCGGGCATCCATTTTCTTCAAGAGTCGTGCAGATACGATTGAGGAAGCCGAGGGCATGACGAATACGAGAATTTTCTTCTTCAAGGGCGAGAGACACCCAATCTGCGACGTCAGTTCTTTCATCTATTTTGTAGAACTGGCTCATTGCGGAGAACGCGCGAATAATGACGTGGTTTTTCGCGGCGAGCTCCGCGATAGACTCGAATTTGCTTCGATTCAAATCGAGGACAGTTTCAGCGATCCGATTCGTGGGCACGGACGAAGCGGGATCAGTCAGCACAAGTTCAGATAAAAAGTGAAAGTCGATTTCAGGTTGGCGCGACGTCTCCATCAGCGAGAGGCTCCATTGGGGCTAGGGTGAGTTGCCGAGGCCTTTTGATGCGGTTCGCCGGAGCTTAGGTTGGCGCTTGAGCGAGCTTCGGATCACTTTCCTGCGGAAACAGAAGAAGAACTGTTCTGCCCACACTTGGCAAAATTTAGCCGTTCGACTGCCGTGCCTTCCTCGTAGTCGTTCCAAGTTTCAATCATAACGAAGGGAAGCGGATGAGCCTCGTCAAAGTAACGAGTGTACAGGTGAAGAGTGTCTTCGAAGGTCTGGCCGCAGCGGCTCTGCATGTGACGATTGAGTCCCCAAGTTGCAGATGAGTCATCGAACCCAGGCCATGCTGCGCCGACAATGATCTTGTCGGGATGCTTGTTGCGCATGTTCTTGTAAAAATCGTCCAAGTACTGTTCACCCCAATTGCTGCCGTCTGGAATCCAGCCTTTTTGTCCAGGCTGTACCCAGGCATACATACCGGCGAAGTTGGCAGCGTACTGTGCGGGAGGTTCGTCTTTGTAAATCAGGATCGGAGACGACTCCCATGACTGGCAGTGCTCAACCACCCGATTCCAGTCGACACGGCCCCGCTTCGGAAAAATGAAAATCATCGGGTGTCCGTTATAGGTCAGATAGGAACTGCGATGAGGCGCACTGGGACCGATATAGGACCTATAAGCCTTATCGAAGGCCGAAATTGCGCCGTCAGTGGCCTGGGCGTCATCATCCGCAGGCTCGTTGTAGAGGAGAGCCACCTGAAAGCGGTTCTCCTCTGCAGCCTCCTGCAGGAGTGCAAAGTTGTGATCTGAAAATGGGGCACCCTCTCCGTACCAATCGACGACGAAGGCCGAGATGCCCATGTGCCGCGCTTGTTGAATTTGTTTTCGAAGCACTGCGGGATCGTAACTGACGTAGCCGACGTCCAGGTGTTGCCGATCGCCGAACCACGGCATGTAAACGGCGAGAAGCTTGGGCCCGGCGTTAGGAGCCTGCAGATTGCGGTCCGCCGCGCGACGCATGCCGGGCGTGGTGCACCCCGTTCCTACCATAAAACACACGATCGCCAGTGCCAGCAGTTTGTTAGACAAGAAGGACTCCACCTTGCGATGAGCTTTGGATGCCGCGCCCAGAGCCTGGGTTGGCGGGATGGCGCTTCTTCAGAACTGAGGGACGGCCTGGAGCTGGCGGATTACCCAACGGTCTGCACCAGGGGTCATCAGGACGACATAATGCACAATTGCATGCTCATTGTGGATGGTCTTGTCGCCGTCGTGGATTTCAAAGTCGTACTCGGCTGTGTCGTGCAGTTCGATCACGTCACCGACCGGGGCATAGAAAACGGCCTCGAGTTTATGCCGCTGGTTGAGGTATCGCGAAGTCATACCGGTTCGCTGCTGGCTGCTTACTGTCCCTCTCAGCGAGTCATTCGCGGTGCCGGCAAAAAGGCTGTTCAGCAGGCCAGCTGAGTTCGATTCCATTGCTGCATCGAGATTGGTCCAAGCGAACTTGTAGTCGCGCACGATGGCACGCTGCGTCAAGGCCTCCACAGACCGCGGGCTCGTTTTGCTCGCATCTAGTGTGACCTGGGGAGCATTGTCTGCCGCGAAAAGAGTAGGCGATGACAGCAATGCCAGCAAAATCATAGCGCTGACTCTCACGCGGACTTGGTGCTTCATATAGCTATAATCTTGCTTCATTTCACTCCTGGCCTCCGAGTCGGAGTTCGTTTCCTGTCGCGACTCCAGACGCAGCCGAGACTACGACAGAGCCTTTGGCGACCATCGTAGCGCGAGCAATATCCTGCTTGACCGGAGCATCCACGAAGCTGACCTCATGGCCATCTTTTGCAGTAAACGTCACGATAGTTCCGTCCGGCACCGGATTACCGGAGCAGTCGCGCACCGGTTCAGTCTCGACGAGAATGCCCTTGGCAGTTCGCTGTCCCTTGATTCGCAGATTGCATGGATCGGAGGCGACTTGCTGCACGACCCTGCGCGCGACTACATCGTTGAGCGAAGCTGAAATCTGCAACGCACCAGCGGACTTCCCCGAGCTGGTGCGGAACCAGGCGATGCCGTCATGGGTCTGTACATTTCGTGAGGTGGGAGTAGAGCCCTTGGCGGTCAATTCAAACTGAACCGTGGCAGGTGCCAGAACCAGGTTGTGAAATTGGTCGAAGGTCAAAGCTACCCCATTGATCCCGTCATTCAATCCGACCGGGGCTCGCGAGGGGTGCACGAGAAACGTAAGCGTGGCTGGTTTCCCGGGCGCGACAAAAAATCGGGCGCTACTGCAAGAGCCGGCGCACAGAATGGCCACATAGTCGCCGGAGGTTTGAAGCTCTTTTGCGCTCAAGTCGATGTTCTGTCCTAGCTCCACATCTCGCTTCAAGGAGATGGACGGACCCCTAAGATAGAAGGCGGCGGAGCCACGCCCCGTGGTTGCGATCGACGCGGCCTGCCCGGCAACGGGGTTGGAAGGGACACGGAGTGGTGCGTCCTGCGCCACAGCAACCATCGCCAGGCAGATGAAAACACCCGTGACCAGAGCGCCATGCACGTTATGACTTTTGCAGGCTGTATTGATTGACGACGACATGAAAGTTCTGAACCTTTCCGGCCACGGATTGTGGAATCTCAACCGCAAATGACTCCGTCGACTGCGGAACCAACGCTTGCTCTACGTATCCGTCGGAGACCCAGACGACCTTGCCACTGTTATCGTAGAAACTCGCGATGACGTGCGGGATGTTGACCGTCTGCCCACTTTCGTTCAGCAATTCTCCATGCAGCACCGAGTGACCTTGCGCATCTGTTTCGAGTTTCTGGTTCATCACTCCGATAACGGGGTCCGATGATGCCGGCACAAGCGTGGCCTTCACATCCATACGGACATTTTTTACCTTACTCAGGCTGATATGCGGGAAATCGATGCGATACGGCGTAACTTGCTTAGGCAGCAATACGTGAAGAATCTTGTCGAAACTGCTTTCGTCGTCGATGGCGCTGCCGGAACCGTCGACCAGCGTCGCATTTACATTTACGAATGCGGGAATCGTGTCTTCATTCACGACTTCACCCATAACGACGGCGCCTTCAGCGGAATCGACGGCATTCATGGAGACGATGCGTACATTTGGAGCATCGACGTTATGTGCGCCCCAGTCCTCCCCAGCGGTCCCGGTAACGAGATCCCAGCGCAGGTAGTTCACCGGGACGATTTGGGCAGGAACATTTGGTTTTGGTGTCTCGTCCCAAATTACTTTCCAGGTATCGCCGCGATGGGCGAGATGAAAATCGCGAACGTTTTCGACTGGCCCTACTGGAGTACTCCAGTGCAAGCGTGCCCGCATTTGAGCTTCGGAGTTCGTGGCATGAAGCGGACGCGTATCGAACCGCTCCAGGCTGGAGAACGAGCGTAACCCGCCGTTGGAACCAACCCATTCCTGGATGAACGCTTGCTCATTCAGAGTGTCACTGGTGCGTTCGACACTGGAAAATGCCCGATCCCAGTTCCGTCGTTGAACGTCGAGGAGGAAATTATTGAGAGCCTGTTCGGGGTTTGGAGCACTGGTGCTGAATCCAGGCAGAGCAACTCCCGAAGCTATTCCCACGGTTCCCGCAGACCGCCCCGTGGACAGTCCAAGAAACATGAGAACAACCGAGACCGCAACAATAAGAATAACAATTGGCAGAGTTCGCTTCATTCCATTTCCTCAGGCTACGTAATCACGCGCAGGTTCCGAAATCTCTCTTTGCGATTCGATCGCCTTTCGCGCAGGCTGTCTTGCGGGCAATAAGATCACAAGGAAGATCGCCAACACGCTGACTCCGATGGGAAGTGTGCCCCACAGCAAGCCCATCCAGGCGGTCGGAATGGCGTCAGAGTCGATGCGATGAGCAGGGGGAACATCATCCTTCGACCATGCGGTGATTTCACCGTTGCCGAAGGTCTCAGTCTTGCGCCAACCGACAAAGGTAAGCAGCGGTTCGTAGTAGGAGTCGTGCACAAACACATACTTCAGTCCATAGCGATTCGCGTGCTCGAGCATGGCGCGGAGTGAAGCCATGCCCGCAGAGCCATAGAACTTGGCATTCGTGAGTTGAGCCGAACCGTAGTGCGTCATCTCAGGCAGAAGTCGGGCAGAGTTATAGTCGCCATCGACGCTGCTGGCGTTGGTATAGGTAGAGACTTGCGCCAGTTCGCTGCCGAAGCCAAGAGTGAGGTAGCGATAAGCATCGTGGCCATCACGGTTGAGAAATGCGATCACGGGATTCACGTTTACAGTCGCAGCCGGGCGGTAGGGATTGGCGGTCAGCCAGGCGAGAGCCGCGCCGACCGTCGCCACTGCAGCCAACGACAACGCGACGGCAGCTTTCGCCCGAAAACGATCAAGTAATTCGACGGCTAACAGACCCACAATCGGCATAGCCATCAGTGTCGCCCAGAACGTGAAACGCTCGAAAGTGAGGACTTCAAACGCGCGGCCAAGCAGCCATCTGGGCAACGGGGTCGTGCCTCCGAGCCCAAAGATGAGGGTGAGCCAGAAGCCGAAGAGAAGCGGTCTGAGCCTCCGTACCGAGGCGCCACGGATGACGATGAATGGCAAGGCCAGAATTAGAGCCCCGTACGGGATCACAAAATAGTTGATCGCCGTAATTGAGTTCAGCAGGAAGTTCGCGCGACTGTCGTGAGGAATAGGGATCTGATGGATGGGATGTTGGATCAAAGTCATCCAATACGGGAACAGAACAACTCCAACCCCGACACCGACGAGCACTGCGAATAGCACTGCGCGTGAAACCGAAGCGGCCACCGATCCTTTTGTGCGGCCGTCCAACGCATCCTTGCAGATTACCCAGAGCACCGGGCCCGCAAACAGGACCGTACCGAAAATCAAAGTCACGTGGTGCGCTGCCGCGGCAGCCCAACTCACGGCGACGCCCTTGACCAATGCGCGTCCCGAGCCTTGAGCCGACCAGTCGTAAAAATACGGCAATGCGTTCAAGTAGAGTGCAGCTGAGGTGATGGTTGCCAATTGGCCCGCCTGGTAGATCAGGAAGGCGAGCGCGCCGAGAAAAATACTGCCCAACGCCGCATACGACGAGGCACGATCATCGACCCAAATCCGGGCAAAACGGAATACGCCAACGGGTAGCAGAAGAACGCCAACCAATTGGACGAGCATGTAACCCATTTTTAGGCCGGCGACATTCGAGACGAGCGCGATCCACTGGTGCGTCAACGGAGGGTAGGTCGTCTGTGAAAAGCCTGCGAACCACTTCTCGTTCCAAGGATTGAACCAGTGATGCGCATAATGCGAAGCGAGAAAAATATGGAAGTTCGCGTCGAATGAACCCGACGGAAGCTGCATGAGTAACAGAGGCCCATGAACAGCCAGGGCCACCAGGACGATCGCTAAAAGTGGAATCGGACGGGAGTAGCTTTCGTTCTGCGTCATTCAGCACACACTCCTGCGCTAGGCAGCCAAATTGGATTCGAAAGAAGTCTGTAGGGTTTGTGCCATTTCTCGCTCCCGATTCTCTACAGCCCCACCTTGAGGCAAACCTAACTGTTGCTATCGCATCTGAACAGGGCCGCAAAACTTCCTTGGGGAACACTTTGCGGCGATTGTTCCAGACTTCATCGTAAACGTGGTGACTCTGTGAAAAGCCGGTTTCCGCTCACTTGCTTTTGCCTTGTTACGGCCTTGATGCTCTTGGGAAGAGGAGCAGGGCAGACGTACGATCTCGGTTCGGGCAAGAAAACGGACCAACAGAGTTCAAACGGCAACGACTTAAGCTGGGGTGCGGGTATTGGAGTCGCGCGGCAAGCGCGTGCTGCCGATGAGGCACTAAAACGCAACGACTTCGCAGGGGCTGTAGCTCATGCCCAGCAGGCTGTGAACGAAGCTCCCCAAGATGCGGAGCTATGGTTCTTGCTGGGTTATGCGGCTCGCTTGAATGCCCAGTATGGGCTGTCGGTGGACGCCTACAATCGCGGACTCAAGCAAAAGCCGAGCTCCGTCCGTGGGCTGGCCGGGTTGGCTCAGACCTACGCGAGGATGGGCCGAGACAATGAAGCGGAACTACTGCTACGCAAAGTCATCGAAGCCAATCCGAAAGACGCTAACAGTCTACAGCTTGCGGGCGAATTGCTGCTCACCACGGATCCGAAAACCGCGTTAACTCTTCTCGAGCGAGCCGATGCCGCCCAACCGTCTGCCCACGGAGACTTGCTGATTGCTCATGCCTACCAGAGGCTGGGGCAACCGGATGAAGCAACACGTTATATCAACCAAGCCAAAAGCCGGGGGCCGCATGATCCCGACGTTCTGCGTGCAGTAGCCGAGCAATTCAGAAATCAGGGAAAATACGACGAGGCCATCTCAACTTTACAGGCGATTCCGAGCAAGAACGCTGACGTACAAGCGGAAATGGCGTACACCTATGAACTTGCCGGCAACCCCCAAGAGGCTGCTGCGCTGTATGCGCGCGTCGCCAAAGCGTCGACGGGAAACATTGGATTTCAATTGAGCGCTGCGCAAGCGTTCATCAATGCTGGGAAACCAGAGGAAGCAGCGGCCTTCCTAGACGCCGCACGCTCGATCGATGGCAACAACTATCGTCTCCATGCCATCCTCGCAGCTCTTGCGGAATCTGAAGATCGTCTTCCCGAAGCGGAGCAGGAATATAAAACCGCATTGAACAACTTGCCGACGCGCGTGCAGGAAGGACTTCTTTATCCGATCGAGTTGCGGCTCAATCTGTATGAGATCTACGTACGGCAAGACGATGACACCAACGCAAAACAGCAGTTGCAGGCCGCTGCGGCTGCCATTCAGCAAGTTAAGGTACAGGATTCGGCTCGACCGGAGATGCTGCGCCTGCGAGCGGCTGTGGAATCTGCGTCGGGGAACCTGGATGCTGCAAACCGTGATTTGAAAGAGGCGCTGAGTCTCACCCCCGGCAATGTGAACTCTCTGATGAACTTCGGAACGCTGCAGTGGAAGATGGGCCAAAAAGGCGCTGCCCGCGAGACATTCCTGAAAGTTCTGGAACTGGACAAGAATAATCGGCAGGCATTGTCGGGTCTGGGATATCTGGCGCGCGATGCTGGAGATACGAAGCTGGCCGAGTCGTACTTCTCTCGTGCGGTTGCGGCGCACCCGAAAGACTACGCTCCACATCTCGCCCTGGGTGATCTCTACACAGCCGAGCGAAACTTCCGCGCGGCTGAAACCGAGTACGAGAGCGCTCATGAGCGCATGCCAAACAATCCCCTGGCGGTGGCCGGCGGCGCAAATGCCGCATTGGAATCGCACAACATTGACTTGGCTCAACACTGGCTTGAGCGGGCGAACGAGAAGATGAGCGCAAACGTGCAAGTACAGCGCGAACGCGAGCGCTATCTCACGTTCCGCGGACAATACGCGGAATCTGCTCAGCTCGGCCAAAGTGTCATTGCCAAACTTCCGAACGATCGCGAGGGTGTTGATTATCTTGCATATGACCTTTATTACCTGGGTCGCTACGACGAAGCCCTCTCGTTAGCAAAGAAACATGAGCTGACGCTGCCGAATGATAAGGATCTTCCTCTGATTGCAGGCAATGTCTACGTTCGGAATCACGATTTACAGGCCGCGCTGCAAAACTTCACGCGGGCGGTGGAACTAGATCCAAAGATGGCCACTGGATATGTGAATCGAGGCTTCGTATGGAACGATCTTAAGCAAGCGGCGAAGGCATCCAAGGATTTTCAAACGGCATTGAAGCTACAGCCGGACTACGGCGAAGCTCATCTTGGATTGGCTTACGCTAACCTGCAGTTGCATCGGCCCAAGCCTGCCCTAAAGCAACTCGAGGCTGCGCAGAAAACCTTGGGCAAGTCGCGGCCGTGGCATCTGGCGCGAGCCGAAGCATTCCGCCAGGAAGTGGACTATCCGCATGCTGCGGCAGAGTACCGCACTGCGTTGGCTGAGGACGCCAACGATGTGACCACCCAACTGGCGTACGCCGATGTTCTGTTTCGCATGCGGCAGTACAGTGAGGCGATTGCTGCATTGAATGACGCTCTGAAACTCGCGCCATCTGAACCCGTGATCTACGCCTTAATGGCACAGGTCCATGCAAAACAGGGAGACCGGGATCAGACTCTTCGGGACATTCAAGCTGCCGATCGTTTGGGCGGAAATCGCCTGGAGATTCTGACCGCCACTGGCGATGCGCTGCTGACTTTGGGCGATCGCGACGCTGCGATGCAGCGATTCTCGAGGGCGCTGGAAGTCCCGGGAGGAAACCGAATCGGGATCCGGCTTGCATTGGCCCAGATTTTCCTGCGCCAGGGGCATACGGATGAAGCTCGCCGGCAAATCGCACTTGGTTTTGCCGAAGCCCGGATGTTGCCGGACTCCCTTGTCAGCGGGCAGGATTTCGCCGATGCCGGGAACCTATTTCTCGCGATGCACGATTTTGATCTGGCCGAGCAATATTTCGGCCGAGCTAAAATGGCGGGAGCGAACAACCGTGCTGTCGCCATTGGTCTCACCAATACTTACCTTGCCGAGGGCAATACCCAGAAAGCAGCTTCGACTCTAGCCGCGCTCGGGCCGGCGAGCGACTTCCGGGACGACTACGACTACATGATGGCGTCGGCAAACCTCTATCGCCAACGTCAAGACCCGCTGCATTCGCTCGCATCATTTGCGCAGGCCAGCACGATCGCCGGGCCGGAAGATCACGGCGTGGCAGAGAGCTCGCAATATGTTGAAGCGGAGCAGGCAGGCCGTCAGATCAACGACAAAACGAGTTTTGTTCCGGAGGCATTGTCCGCTCCTGCTTTTGAAGACATCAATGTTTACACTTTGGACGCCAGGATTCTCAAAGTAACCAACCCCACCTTATTGCCTCCACCGCGTCACTCTTTTCAGAATCTGGTCGAGTCTCACTATCGAATGCAATTAGGAAATCTCCCGGTGATTTCGGGATTTGTGGGTCAAAGCTTCACCACGGGACGATTGCTCTTTCCTAGTGTTGGGGTAGTTCAAGATCGCAATACGTTCGACACGATCATCAATGGGGGAGTCAACCCAATCCTGCATTTCGGGGCAAACTCAATCACGTTCAACGGAGGACTTCAATTTACGGTTCGACGCGATACCGTATCCCCCGTGTTCATGAGTCAAAATCTGTTTCGGCAGTTCCTGTATGTGTACACCAGTTCATTTTTCAACTGGATTTCGTTTACAGGAAGCGCTCAGAGGGAAGCTGGACCGTTCATCGATCGAGACCTGCACTCCCGTGACGCCTTTGCCAACATCGAGTTCACCGTCGGGCGGCCGTGGGGCCGTACCTCGTTGATCACGGGATACTCGGTTCGAGACTTGCTATTCCGTCCGGTAGTCTCGGAGTACTTCAACACATCGGTCTACGCTGGTCTGCAACACAAGTTCGGCAATCGCCTGACCGCAGCTGTTCTTGCTGAAGATCTGCGTTCCTGGCGCGTACAGGGCACGCAGTACGCGATCGCACAGGCGCTGTTACCCGCGGGGCGCTTCGAGTTTCGGGCGACTCCACGCTGGAGTGTGCAGGGCTCCGCCGTGATCTCTCGAGGATCCGGCTTCCACTCGTATGACAATGTCCAGAGCCAATTTCTTGTGTCGTACGTGCGCCCTCTTCGAGGACGCGTGAAAGATGGCTCAATGGAGACGCCGGTTTCTTTCCCGCTACATTTCTCGATCGGCGTGCAGCAGCAGAGCTTTTACAATTTTCCGGGTTCGAGCAGAAACACTGTGCTTCCGGTTGTGCATCTCACTCTGTTCTGAAATTTCTGCTCACTCCATGACTCTTGTCGGACAGTTTCGCATACGCGATACATCACGCAGCACGCCTCCTAGCGCGACCCAATCTCAAGCCAAGGCGCTGCGGCAGAAGCTACTGGGAGGCAGCCTGACGCTGCTTGCTGGATCGGGTCTGGTGGGCGTCGCCAATCTGGTTTACAACGTCATTACGGCGCGAATGCTGGGCCCGACAGGCTTCGCCCATGTGACGGCAGTCTATACACTGCTGATGCTTGCTTCTGCGATCACGCTCGCATTCCAGGCAGTCTGCGCAAAGTATGTTGCCAGTCATGAGTCCTGTGAAGACAAGGCAGCGATCTTTTCCTCGTTGCATTTGAAGTCGTGGATGGCGAGTATCGGACTCGGCCTGCTCCTGTTCCTTTTCAACCGGGTGATCACGAAGTATTTGAATTTGCCGGATCAGGTGCTGATTTCGCTGCTCGCACTTGGAACGGCTTTTTATATTCCCCTAGGCGTCCGCCGCGGTTACATCCAAGGTGTTCACGCTTTCAGGTCTTTAGCTGTGAACTTCATGGTGGAAGGACTGGTGCGTCTCGGGGGAGCCTACTTCTTAATCAAGTTCGGCCTTGGGGTTAAGGGAGCGGTGCTTGCCAGCGTAATCGCCGTTGTCGCTTCGTACCTCCTGGCTAGGCCGCATCCCGGACTGGCATCGTTTTCAAAACTGAAAATTCCTATCGCTTCGGGCGAGGGCGTTCAAGCAATCGTGTTCTTCGCGGGACAGGGCGCAATCAACAATTTCGACATTGTTTTGATGAACCACTTTTTCGTCCCAGAGCAGGCTGGGATCTATGCCGCCGTTTCGCTCGTGGGACGGTTGATCAACATGTTTGCCTGGTCTGTTGTGAACACAATGTTTCCAGTCTCCGCCGCCGCTCGTTCGAGCGATCGCGAGGCGCGGCCAGTGTTGTTCATGTCGCTGGCCATGGTCTTCCTCATCTTATCTTTTCTGATCCTTGGCCTTTGGGCCATTCCTAGCTTCTTATGGAGGACTCTGTTTGGAGCGCATTTCGAAGTCGCCAACTCCGGAGGACTCGCTACACTCCTAATCCTTTACGCGGTTGCTACCGGAATCTACTCTCTCAGTTCTGTACTGATCAGTTACGAGATGTCGCGCAAAATCGCGAACACCAGTTGGGTTCAGTTAGCGTTCAGCGGCGCGTTGATCCTGGGAATATGGGGCTTGCACCATTCCCTCGCGCAAGTCATCTACGAGCGTCTGTTTCTTATGGGAGTGCTGTTTGTCGCCGTTGCATTGCCTCTCTTGCGCCGGGAGATCACGCCAGCAGAGAGCCTGGAAATTCACCCTCCATTAGGCCTGGTTCGACCGTTGAGCGAGCAAGTCGTGATCGCTGAGTTTCTCCGCAGCGAGTTTCACCACCCAGAATTTGAAGAGTATCGTCGGGAGTTCGCTCGATTGGTGGAAGCACCAGATCTGCAAAGCGACCGCGAGAATGCGCTCCGGCGCGCCCTGCTGTTTCTTCGGCGCGGAGCGATGTGGCGGGAGCTTCCGGATGACACGCAATGGTTCGAGGTAACACTCACTCGCGAAGAGCTGACTCGGGTGCGATTCTTTCCCCGCGCGCAGTGGCGACGAGTCGCCGAAGGAAGCTTCTACATTACCGACGTAGTAACGTGCCTACGTGAGAAGTGGCAAGAGCCACCCGACGATGAGTTTTTTCGAAAGCTACGCCGCATCAGCAATCCCGTCCAGGAAGGACTGGTGAGCCGCACTGTATTGCTCATCGGCGTGGACGCTCACAGCCCCTTAACGATTCTCGATGGCAATCACCGGATGGCAGCAGCCATGCTCGCCCAGCCTCCTGCGGCGCTGGAAACCTTTCGGTTCATTTGCGGATTGTCGCCTGCGATGACACGCTGCTGCTGGTACCGGACGAATGTAAACACGCTTTCGCGGTATCTGACCAACCTTGTGCGGCACGTCTTTTCCGATCCGGAGACGGACCTGGGGCGCTTCCTGGAAAGCGGCTCTTGAGTGAACCTAGGGCTTTTGTTGAATTGAGCCTGGGGTCGCAGATGGAACTGAGTCCTCTACAATGCTGTTGTCGCGGCGACGCAGCGCTACCGGTCCTGGTTGACGTCGTAACGTATCGCGTTCCTGGGTTACCTTGGTCTGAACTCGCGCGTTGTTGTCTTCTGCAACTGCAAAAAGCTTTCTGCCTTCGGCGACACGACTAGTGGCGACACCTACCGTAACATCAGCTCCACCGGCTTGTCGCGCCTGCTCATAAAAGAATTCCGCAGTTTCGCGGTCTCCTTCGAGTTCCGCGACGTAGCCGATATTGTTCAGCGTAAAGGCGTTGCCAGGATCGAGAGAGTAAGCTTTTCGAAAGTCCGCGTCGGCTGTCCGCAAATCGTTGCGATTGACTGCGGAGACACCGCGCAGATTCAATTCCGCAACCTGCTCGGGCCTGTCTTGCTCGTGCGACAAGTGTTCACGTAAGGCCTTCGCATTCTGTTGTGCCAGGTGGCTGACTTGACGTCCTCTCCAGCTGGGATTGGTGGTCACCACCGCCGTTGCCTCAGAGCTCGCTCTGGAAGCTTCGTCGAAATAACGCAAGGCGTCCTGCGCTTCGCCCTCCATTTCCTTGGCGGCGCCCATGTTGTTCAGAGTAAATACGTTCTTGGGATCGTTCTTGAGCACGTCCTGGAGAAGCAAGTCGGCTTCGGGCGCCCGTCCCTGTTGCAGAAGACGCACTGCTTCGACATTAGCATGGTTGACTTGAAGAGGCTCGTTTGTTACCGATAGTGCGGCTTTCATAGGTTGACCGCGCAACTGGCTTCTGCTCGACAGATCAACCACGGCATCGCTGGATTGCTCGGCCGCCAATGAGTAGAACTGCTGCGCCCGCTCAATCTGCCCCTGCAATTCCGCGATGTATCCGAGATTGTTCAGCGTAAAAGCGTCGTCCGGATCAAACAAGTACGCCTTGTAGAAGAGTCCTTCCGCTTTTCGATAGTCATGCTTTCGAACTGCTTCTACACCTTCGCGGTTGAGCCGTTGAACGGGGGTGAGTTTGCTACGCCCCGGAATCGTAATCTTGAGATCTCCCGCACGGGCGTATTGAGAAGTCAATTCGGCTGCTGCGATCAGAGTTAGCCCTAGTAGCCACCGTTTGGAAAGCATGCAGACGTTTTCCTCGTGAGTGCGAATAATGTGGTCTGTGGTACTACCAGACGACGGTTGGATGCTGAACATGCAGATTTGTTTGCCGTGGGATACGGCAACTCGCTTTCAATCTCGACCACCTAAGAGCCTGGATCGGCATCTAATTGCGGCGTGAAACCTGCACTAAGAACTCGCGTCGGACTTTCTTGCGCCACTATGGCTGTGGGCTGCTCGCTTTTCACCAGTTCTGCAGTCGCGCAAAGCGCTAATGAACCGTCCTCATCGGCAATAATCTCGCCGAAGTCAGAGGCTAAAGCGGATGCCGCTATTGAACCGCGAAAACCATCAATCATAGAGGATTCCGACGACGGCTCTATTGCAGTCGATCCCTCTGCGCTTCTTCCGGAGTTGCCACCGGTTCCCAAGGCGAACGCAACGCTGATAGGCGGAACGCTCGACAGGATCGATATGGTTCGCGACAGAGTTACCGTTCGTTTGTTCGGAGGGGGGAAAGAGAGCTTTTTGTTTGATCCCCGGACGCAGGTTTATCGCAGCGGCAAGGCCGTCACCGTTGCCGACTTGCATGAGGGAGAGAGGATATATCTAGATACGATCCTCGACGGTAGCACGGTATTTGCCCGGACTATACGCCTCACGGGGGCCCATGCGACTGGAACGAGCCAGGGCGTGGTGCTCAAATTCCGGAATAACAGAGGCGAACTTGTTCTCCGCGATGCACTGTCCCCGAACCCAGTCGATGTTCGCGTGAATCCTTCCACGAGGGTTATGCAAGGAGACAGAGCAGTACCCATCAACGCCCTTGTTCCTGGAACTCTGATCTCAATTAGTTTCAGCGCAGAGGGAGGAGGGCGTAACACCGCGACAGAGATCTTGATCCTAGCTCAGCCTGGCACCCAATACACGTTCTCCGGACAGGTGGTTCATATCGATTTGCGTACCGGATTGCTCGTACTCAATTCCTCGACTGACCACAAGACTTACGAGGTCTACCTGCCACCCTCAACCAATCCTGATGAGGGTCTGCAGCCGGGCGCGTCGGTAAAAGTCGTCGCCGACTTCGACGGTGAGCACTACGTCGTCCACAATGTAAGCTTCAATTCGCATTGAAGCATTCTCCTGGGCGGAATTTCGGGCTGGCCTAAAAGCCATTGGAAGTGCGCAGGATTTCCAACCGAGCGCCGATTGGAGATAAATGTATTAAGGGCCTGGATATCCGAGGTTCTGGTAATTGCAGATTCCTCCGGTTGTCTGCGCAGGGGGCGTCGGAGGCGTTGCCCAAGGTACGTTCTGGAAGTCGAAGAACTCGGTCATGTCCATTTGCGCCGCGTCTCGTTTGGTGAGAGACGGGATGTCAAACCGAGTCTCGATAAATTTCAAAATGGCAGTGTAGTCAGCCGGGGTGTGGGACACATAGTTTTTCTTGGCAAAGGGGGAAATGACGATCAGCGGAAGGCGATAGCCGGTGAAGTTGAAATTGCAGTTGGGTCCATTCGGATCACGTCCCATCGTGCATTCATCACCTGGCTGCAGATCGATCGGCGCGATGCCATCGGGCTTCACAGCCTGCACCGGAGCGACGTGATCGTATAAGCCGCCCCCCTCATCGTACGTCAAGATAAAAGCCGAATCCTTCCACGATGGGCTGGACATCAGTGCGTTCACCAGACTGGCCACGTAAGCGGCACCGACTTGCACGTTCGTGTCAGAACTAGGATGCTCGTCGCGGTGCGACAGAAATCCAGTCTCGATGAACGCCACCGAGGGAAGTGTTCCAGCCTGCACATCGCTGAGATACTGTGAAACCGGGACGACGTTGTCGGGCAACGCATTCGGAGGAGCATAAGGGGCAAACTGCGTGAGGTAGGTGCATGCGCCCGCGTTGGGTGACGGGGCACTCGGCGTGATCGCTCCTGTCGGACCCGCCTTAGAATCTCCCGGAGGTGTAGTGGAACAGGTATCGTCGGAGTAGTACACCTTCCAGTTGATTCCGGCCTGGGTCATCGCATCGAAAATCGTGGGCGCCGTTAGCGGAGCATTGTCAGCAGCGGTGGTTCCGGGCGGGTACGCATATCCCTGGGAAGTCGCCGCATAGAGATACATGCGATTGATCTGCGTGCGGTCTAATGCTGGGGCAAACCACCGGTCTGACGTGCCAAAACTTGAGGCCATGAAGTAGTGATACGGCAGATCAGTCCAGTCGTAATAGCCCATGGCACGAATCCCAGCCGTATCTGTGAATTGTGGGTTCGCGCCATTGGTATTCTCGTTCCTCGCGAAGTTCGCTGCATTCCAAACAAAACCATCCAGCGTCGCCGTGCTGGAGCCCGGGTCGTGCAGGTTCCAGTCGAGATGGCTCTCGTTCCACGAAGGGCTTAGATTCTCAACGCATTCGGTGGCAAGGTGGAAGGCAGAGACGGTCGTGGAGCCATCGAAGCTGGGATTGGAGGCGTTCGCAGGAAGGCCGTCGAATTGCTGCGCGGGATATCCATTCGCCGCCCAATAGGCAGGAAGCTGTCCAAAATAAGAATCCAGCGAGCGGTTTTCCTGCACCATGACAACAATGTGATTGATGGAGGCGTTGAGGGCGGGATTCGATTGGTTGCCCGTGAGTCCCTGACAGCCTGAGAACACAGAAATGACGACGATGATCCAAAGAGTAGACAAATAGCGGAACTTTTCCACATAGGCCATTCGCACCACCTGATTGAGAGTCTTTTCGGGAACCAACCGGAACTCGTCTTGGATGAATTCAGCTGCTGGGATGTTGGTTCGTGAGTGAAGTTGCGAAACCGTAGTTCGGTGAATAGGACCGCCTAGTTTCCCCTGGAGATCACCTGACTTCGGCCGACGGGCACCAACTCCCAGTTTGGCACCGCCCCAAAGGTTGGCGTACGAAAGATACTTGTTCTAATAGTGATTTCGCCATAAACTCCCTCCGTCCCAGAAAGTTCAAGGCTGGTTCAGAGGAATCCACGGGGTGGCGTCCTCCCTCCGGAACCAGAAAAGGCAAGCGCAAGACCTCGGCAACTCCGCTCCTGAGGGCAGATGTGTCTTAAAAATTGGTGTGCTTTAGTACTGCTCCTGTCTTGGACAGGTGTATGTGAGGCAGCAAATTCCGTTGTACCCACAACCACATTGGCCGCACAGACGGCAAACAACACAAGTGCAGCCAACAGCTTTTTGGCCCAAAGCAATGGGAACGCCGCTGCAGGCAATGTGAGTAAGGTCGACATTCATAGTTTGCTCTACCCTGGCGCGACTACCAAGGTGTACGCCCATCTCTTGCTCTGGTTCGGAGGTTCGAACCACATGAATGTCGGTTACAGTTCCACGGACGCAAAACAGATCCACCGGCAGATCACAGACATGATCAGCCGGGGAATTGATGGAGTGATTGTCGACTGGTACGGCCCGAACAATAGCATCGACCAGGCCACGAAACTGGTGATGACTGAGGCCGAAGCTCATCCGGGCTTTACATTCGCAATCATGGTCGACCAGGGTGCGATCAAATGGAATTCCTGTTCCGGTTGTTCGCCGCAACAGGCCCTTATCAGCCAACTGCAATACGTGGAGCAGACCTACTTTCCGTCATCGGCTTACATGACGCTGGCTGGAAGACCGGTTGTGACCAATTTCAATATTGATCTCTCCTACTCGATCAATTGGGATGATGTCAGCGCTTCCCTGTCGACACAACCCGCTTTTTTATTTCAGAACAATAGCGGATTCACGCATCCCTTGAGTGAGGGCAGCTATTCCTGGGTCATGCCGACGACTTCCGACTATGGTATCGGCTATCTAACGAGCTTTTACGACACGGGAATGCTGGGGAACGAACAGAGCGTGGGTGCGTCTTACAAGGGATTCAACGATACGCTTGCGGCTTGGGGCTCGAGTCGCATCATGGGCCAGCAGTGCGGACAGACGTGGTTACAGACGTTTTCCGAAATCAATACTCTCTACAATTCGGGGAGGCAGCTGCCGGCATTGCAACTGGTCACCTGGAATGATTACGAAGAGGGCACCGAGATCGAGTCAGGGGTTTCCAATTGCCTGAGCGTTTCGGCTTCTACTGCGAGCAATTCATTACGGTGGACGGTTAAAGGGCAGGAGAATACAGTCGATCACTACGTCGCATTCGTGAGTACAGACGGTAAAAACCTGATGTCTCTCGGTCAAGCTTATCCGGGCGCAGGCCCCTTGAACCTCTGCAGTTATTCGATTCTGGATGGGACTTATACCTTCTACGTGCAGGCGATTGGAAAACCTGGCATCACGAACTACATGTCATCAGCGGTGCAAGCGAAACTAAGCTGCGGGAGCGGAAACAATCAGAGTTTGGCTCTTGCGGTTAATCCCACAACGATGACCGTCGCCTCAGGAAACTCCGGCACCTCAACCGTAAACGTGACGCCGCAAGGAGGTTCATTCAACAGCGCCGTCGCGCTCACTTGTTCGGGACTTCCCAGCAACTTGAAGTGCTCATTTGCCCCCGCTTCCGTCGTTCCAGGAGGGAATACGGCCAGTTCCGTCATGACCGTTACTTCCAGTGGGGCTGCTGCTGCGAATCGCCGTGAAGGTCGCACTTTCTTTCTCGCCGATTGCCTGCTCGGGTTTGGCCTGTTCGGAATTGTGATCGCTGGAAATATCGACCGTGGGCGCGGTTTCAAACTTATAGTAGCCGGCCTGCTGAGCACTGTCATTGTCGGTTCCGTCTCCTGCGGCGGAAGTACGGGCGCGGCCCAGAGTTCTTCCATCCCGAGCAGCTATACCGTTACCGTTAGCGGGAATGCTGGATCCATTCAGCTTTCCACCAACGTTACCGTTATCGTGAAGTAGCGTTACGGTCGGTATATTGCTCCATGACGTATGTAGAACGACCGACCGCCTTGCCCAGCTCAGTGAGTTACGTGTGAGTAACCGCAGAAGGAGAGCTTTTGACGGGATCCAGCGGGGCAATCGGCGGACACGGGCAATATGTTTGAGCGTTTGAACTCGTTGCTGAAGTTCGAAGTGCCTCAGATATTTCTGCACTACGTTGGGCATGGTCATGCGTAATGCGGCGGAGAAGTTCTGCGTCGCCATGGCGTATTGTTTTTCAGGATCTTTCAGCAGGCGATACAGGCAATCCGCCAGTCCTTCAGCACCCCCGGGCGGATAGAACTCTATCGCCAATTCTTCACTTTGTGCCATTTGGCGGAAGTCCGGAAGATCAGCACTGACCATTGGCACGCTAAAGGCACACGCCAGGTGCGCCACACCGCTGCAGCCGGTTGAGGACGAATACGGCATCACCGCGACGCTAGATCCCTGGAATAAGTCCGCCAGTTCGTCTTCCGGAACGTACCCTCTGAATTCAATCTGGGGATTCCCTGCATTCTCCTTCTTGACGGACTCCACATAACCTGCCGCCTGCGGATGATCTCCCCCGGCAACCACGAGTCGGGCCTGCGGGAACTTTGGAGCGAGCAAATTGAAAGCCTCGATCATGAGTTCGAGACGCTTATACGTGCCCCATTTCCCAAAGGCCAGAATACGGTGGGTGGGAGTTCCACGACGCGAAAAGTCGGGGAATTCGGGGCGGCGAGCTAGCAGTCCGTGGGCGCGAAGATGAACATTGTCACGACCATACTTATCATTCAGGATCTTGCGATATCCGGGCATGAGAACGGACACGGAGTTCGAAAGCAGAAGCATCCTCGTGGCCACCGCGCCAGCGAATCGATACAGACGTTCATGGCGCACTCCTGCGTCCTTCAGTTCGACCGTATCCATGAGGTGATGCAGGGTCACATGCGTATATCGTCCACCCAAGCGCGCAAGCAGAGGAGACATGAGGCCGGTGAAAGCGACGAGTGGGTTCCTGCCAAAGGTGCTGAACAGCAGATTAAACCAGACCACATCGGGCTTCAGGCGCCGAATGGCTCTGATCAGCCGATAGATCGTAGTGGGGTCGTCGAACGACCAGCACCTCAGTACCGTGAAGCCCTCCCGCTCCTCAAGAGCTGTTGGAAGTTCATCCGCAAGCACCGTAAGGCTCAGAAAAGGATTTCGCTGCAATTCTTGCGCGATGTGGAATCCGTATTCGCTCAAACCTCCGGTACTGGGAGGGAAGGTTGTGACCAGACAAATCTTCATTAGTCTCCTGAGTCGCTCGGCAGCAGCAGATTCGATGTGCTCCAGGGGAAAGATGTTGTAGACGAGAAAGGACTTTTAACTGCTGGGCGTTTTGGCGCTGCTCACCGGGAAAGCATGCCCGGGAAGAACCGTGGTGCTCGCACCGGGCTTAAGGCTCGCGAGGGAGTTTCTGATGGCTTCAGTCGTTTCCGATATGGAAGACGGCGCCAGAACAGTTAATCCTGCGATATTGGCAATGGCGAGATAGGCGTTCCGGTTGCGGTGGGCGAATTCCAGTGGATATTCGGGCTTGCGCAAAACGGCATTTTCGGGATCGGCATCCAGAAGAAAAGCCAAATCTGGTCTCGGGACGATGCGCAGGAGCAGCCGGATGTAGAGTCGCACCGGCCAATGCTGATGAGGTAGGTTGGCCAACTCATCATAAATGTAACGGTCAAAAATCACGAACTCAGCATCTTTAGCGGCTTGTCTGGACACCACTGCGGACAATCGAAATGCGTCAAAGATGTAAAGAAAGAGCCGAAGCAAGACCATGTACCAGGAGGTGACATTCTTATCGCGGCGTGCGATCGGCCGATCTGGACTTCCGACGCCTTTTTCGCCTTTGAATAAACGGAGGGTTAGGTGTTCGCGGTATTTTGAGAATGCAACGACATCGTCCCAAAACGTATACAGATTGAACCGGTGCCCACGGTCATCCAAGTAGCGCAAAAGAGCGTCGATCTGTGTGCTTTTGCCAGCTCCATCGATTCCGGAAAAGCTCAGAAGTTTGAGCTTTTGTGATTTCATTTTGGATGCTCTTCGCCGCTTCAAAACTATGGCCACGGTTAGTGAGCACCAGGCGGTTTGCTCGGCGTAGCGGCGCTCAAGGCGACTACTGTCCCAATAGCCGCGCCTGCTCCCAGGATCGCCCCAACTTTTAGGACGATTGTACGAACCCGCCTCTGCTTCGCTGGAGCGATCGCTGCTCCTGCGGGTTGGGCGGCGGTCACTCCTGTGACTCTTGGGCCCTCCGCGGCGGCGGTTCCGACCGGTCTTTGCAGCTTCTCATCGTGGTTGGCCGTCGCCTGCGAATCCTGCTTCTCCGTCGCGCGCGAATCGGACTGCGAACTGGTCGATTCTGTCGGCGGACTCTGCTGGGGAGCACTTTGTGATTTCGCCCATATCGCCCCCGGACTGTCTGGCAGTTCTGCCGCCGGCGCGAGCGCAATCGAAGGATCAGGACTGCTCATTTGAGCCGAAGTGCCGGATGTTGCGGTCTGCGCAACCATGTTTGCGGGACAGCTAAAAGCGACCGCACACAGTGCACCGAGAAGAAGACCTGGATGAAGCGGTGGCATCTGAATCTCCTTTTTTGCAGTTTCAGTAGCGGAAACCCGGCCAGTGAAGCTAGCTCGCTTGCTTGAGCACCCCCAGCTCACCGAACACGTCAGCGTACCAAGGAGTGTTCTGGGGCACCGCGTCGGCTGGAATGGCGTTGAAACTCCGCACGGCATCCTCACAGGTTTGAAATGCCTCGAATACACGAGCAACACGCATCAGCTCCAAGATCACCTCAGCTTCGGGGGAAAGAGTGGCAAGCTTCAAATCGCCGTCACGCTTCAATACCTCTTCGAGACAACGCAGCAGCATCTCTACCCCAGCGCTTTCCATCGAACGTACCTGCGAACAGTCGAGGACAATACGCGGACGATTGGACTCGAGCAGTGGTCCCAACTCCTCCATAAAATTACGGACTTCTTTTACGTTTAAGATCTCCGGTACTTGCATTACCACCACGGGCCCACTGGTCAGCATCTCTAGTACCCCTTTTTGTTTTAACTTTTTGTAAAGTTCTTTCTTTTCAAGCCTTTCGGCCAGGTCTATTCGGCAGAGGAAAGTGACATTGAGCTAGTCTCAATGCTCGCCCACGATTGACGATGTCCTCCACCTACGGTGTTTTGCCGCATTACTACAGGATCAGTAATCTCAAGGTTTACGTTGTGTTGAAGGTTCAGCAGATTACGTCCATCCACGATGGAATGAGAAAGATCTAGGCCGATTCCCACGTAACTATTTGGCAGGATCGTACTGTCTTCCACTGCGGTTCCGAAGTCCACCCGAGAGTTGCTTTCCACATTGCTTCCTCGTGTGATGAGACACTCGGCCGAAATGTAGACGTCACGTCCGATAAAAGCTGGTGCCACAACTCGAGCGGAACGCTCGATTTGCGCTCCCTCGCTGCTCCAGATCCCGGGCTTAATTTCAGAGCCTTGGGGACGGAGACGGCAACGTGAATAAAAGCTGTCGAGCACAAGCCGCCGGAATTCCCGCGCAGTGCGCAACTGATTTACGTATCCTTGCGAGCGATACATTGCCGGCCTAGCGCAGAGCAGAGTAGAGAGCAGAGTAGCAAGAGTCGCTACGTGCTCCGGTAATCCCGAGAGATCGACCATCCAAACGTCGAGCGGCGCATCATCACTAAATGCGCGCGTAACGCCCACACCTTGTTCGTGGTGGAAGTTTAACATTTCTGCAATTTCAAGTTCCACATAAGAGCCGCATCGTATGATCAAGACCGTGCCGAGCCCTTCTCGCTTGTAGTTCGCAAAACAGTCACCCGCGAGATCAGCCATCGAGGCTTGGTGGGTCGCTTTTGCATGTTGGCTGTCTCGATCTTTCGATATCACAGATACAGTGTCGCAATCTTTCTGGAGGTCTTCGGCAAGTCTAGCGATTGGGGTCGCTCCCAGCACTTCCATGCTGGCCCATGGCGCCTGGTACGAACTAAAACGTGAAGGAGACTGTTTGTCCTCCATCGCGCCAGTCTGATCACCGATGATTATTGCCCCGACCACTAATTTCATTCCTTTCCCGTGACGCTGCACGCGACAATCAAAGTTTCAACGCGACTGCTTTGCTGACTTGAGCACCGTAGCGAATTCGTCTCCGACGCTGGCTACGGGTTTCGCGTGCCGGCGGCGAATTTTCGTCTTGGGGAACAGAAGCGAGCGCATCTTCAGTTTCGCTTTGTGCAGTTGAGACTTCGAGTTCCCGATCGAGCAATCGAGGAGTTGGGCAATTTCATGGTGCTGGTAGCCTTCAACTTCATGCAGTGCGAAAATGCGGCGGCAGCCTTCCGGCAATTCCTGAAGGGCCCGGCGTAACGCGATGCGATCAACCACGCCGCTCAAGTCCGGATCGTTCTTTCCGAAATCACGATGCAGTGATGGAGATTCGGAGTGTACCGGCTCATCCAGAGATATTGTTGGCGGCGATTTGCGGCGGCGCAGTTTCATCAACACGGTATTGACCGCAACGCGATACAACCAAGTCGAGAACGCAGCATCGCCGCGGAACGATCCGACTGTGCGAAAAACCTGCAGAAAAGCTTCCTGGGTCAGATCCTCGGCTTCCGCAACGTCTTTGGTCATCAGAAGGCAAACCGAATACACCCGGTTCTTGTGTTGCTGAAAGAGCGTGGCAAATGCCTGTTCGTCGCCAGCCTGCGCACGCTTTACCAGATTAATCTGGGAGTCGTCACGGCCTTTGGCGCTGGTCGAGGGGATCACATTCGCTTCTGTAGCGGAAATCGCACAAGTTGCCACGTTTGGCCTCCTTACACCTGCATGAAATTTGTCCGCACCAAACCCCGCGAACATGGTCTGAGAGTAGGGAACGAGGGCTTTTCCTTCTATCGGGTCACATCTGTAAAGGGTTGCCGGAGAGTCTGTAAGGCTATCGATTTTTTGGAGAACCCTGATCGGAAAGATAAGAAAAAATCCGCGCGAGGCGCGGATTGTGGAACAAAAGATTCAGTTGTAGGGCAACAAACGGATTGACAATCGAGGCTCAGTACAAGTGGAATTCCACCTCTACGCTAATCTGTACATCAACAGGCCTTCCATCTTTAAGCGCCGGTTGAAACCGCCATTGCTTCACAGCTTCGAGAGCTTTGGCGTCGAGCCCAAATCCCAGACCGCGAATGACTCGAATGTCACGCGGATGTCCGGCCGAGTCGACAATTAACCACAAAATACATGTTCCCTGCTTCTTCGCTCTTCGCGCTTCTTCGGTGTAGTCAGGATCCGGGGACGAAATCGCAGTAGGAGCGGAAATCCCTCCGCCTACTTTGTAAACGCCACCGCCGAAACCGCCACCACTACCGGCGCCTACACCCGGTCCGTGGCCAACTCCAACGCCGCCTCCAGAGCCCGAACCAATTCCGCCTCCAGAACCTGTGCCATTGGAGGGTGGCGCGGCAGGCATTGCCGGCGCGGCAGCGGGGACTCCGAGATTCGGCATGTGGTTTTCCGCCAGGTGCACTTGGGGTGGCGCAACCACTGTCGGTTGCACTGCCAGTTTGGGTTTCTCATTGCGCATCACGATCGCAGGTGGAGTGATTTGTTGCAACGCCGCCTTGGGAGGGCGCCCTTTCGGAGCAGGAATGGGATCGCGATCACCACCACCACCTCCTCCGCTGATCACCTTCTTGGCAACAGGAAGGGCGTAAGACTCGGGTGAGGGCGCAATCAGTGTTACGGTCTGATGCGTTTCGCGCTGCGTAATCTGATGGCTCACAAACACGCCACTCAGGAGCAATCCAATGAGCACCACGTGCACGATAGCGGACACCGTCACACCGCTCGTTCGATAATTGTTGTACTGGCCCCAGATCTGATCGGGTGGACGCGAGGCCCTCAGGGCCGGGCGTGCCGGCCCGGGATAGCGCCGGTTAGTCAAAGTTCGCGCCGGCACCCGCAACCATTGTTCGCTGTTGTAGGCAGAATTGTGATGACTCGACATGATTGCTCCTCAATACGTACACCACCGCAGGTTTCTAATAGATGCATTTGGAGGCGGGCGGGTTGATGCCGACAGCGGATGTGGCTGTTGATTCCCTCCCTTGTATCAAACAAAATGGTGGGATGCAGCCTCCCGCCATCTGTTTTCAGCCAGACCCTTAATTTGCAAAACTTAGCCTCGATCACAAACGCCCAGCGAGAAGAAGAACAATCACCACGATAACGATTAGACCCAATCCTCCACTTGGGTAATACCCCCATGATCGACTGTAAGGCCACGTGGGCAATGCACCAAGCAGCAAGAGAATCAGGACCACAAGAAGAATGGTGTACATTTCACCTCCAACGTTCTCGGCTTGCACACAATCGGCTTGCACACAATCACAAGCTGAGACGGATAGCTAAATGTCTCGCGTAAGCGCATCGCTTACTTCGCAGCTGTTTCTGTTGCGTTCACCGTTTTGTTCTGCCCGGATTCACTAGTCTGTTCCGAGTACTTTCTCACCGCCGCCAGGAAGGGTCGAGCGACATCCGGAGGTCGCACTTTTCCGCTCAAAATCTCGGAAAAGGGAACGAACTTGCTATAAAGGAGGTGCGTCTCATCCTTGTCTTGAGTAACTACGGCACCATTCAGGTCGATGCCCGCAAAGAGCCCACGCGCACGCGAATACGTCAGTACCTCCGCTTTCATCTTGATGTCCGTATCGGCTCCCGCGTCACGGCCGACCGGACCTGCTGCTGCGGAGGCATCGGCGCCCAGCTTGAATTTGCTGGAAAGTAGATGCTCCATCCCTTGCTGATTCGTCACGACCATCACTAAATCAATGGCTTGCCCTCCCAGCTGCAAACCCCAACTGCCCCCGGTGATTGAGATCGGTGCCGGGGCGCTCCAGGACCCGTTTTCCGTGCGACAGGTCGCTACACCCTTGCCGTG
>WNGO01000119.1_pt1 | contig 47868 bp, 50 predicted proteins | sample 5400511 | NCBI WGS metagenome assembly WNGO01 (sample SAMN13153380, study PRJNA577476) | soil metagenome | isolation source: 20 cm soil or saprolite under Garry oak tree replicate 2 | place: USA:California | collected 2016-06-15 | reverse complement strand
TGCGGCCCCACCAGGGCTGGCAGGTGCTCGATTTCGTCCTTGCTGCGATCGCCCTGGGCTGCCTCGCATATGCGCTGCTTGGTGTCGCAAACGTCGCCACGGCATTACGCGATCTGAATGCGATGAACCTGGTGTGCGCAGACGGGGGTTGCGCTCATCACGGGATGCTCAAGGCGCATTCCTTCATCGGAAGCGGCGGTCGCCGGACCAACTACTGCATCCTGACCGTGGACCTCGACGTTGGCACCCGGCAGGCGGCGGTCATTGGCTCGACCTGTGACGGCCTGACCGATGGCGCCCGAGTGGACGCCGAGATCTGGAAAGGAACGATCGTCGCCGTCACCACGTCCGGTGGAACGATCGGGACCGTTGAGCACCCATCTGTAGCCGTCTTCATCGGTCTGTATCGGATGCTCGCCTTGGTCCCGTTCGCGCTATTCGTCGCGATGATCCACATCGACATCGCCAACCACCACGTGGTGCGCAAGGTCTGGAGCCTGGGCCGGTCCTAGGTGGCGCTGGTCAGAGCTTCGGCGGCGCGGAACTGCTGATGGCTCATCACCAGAACGTGCGCGGGCGAGGCGGCGACGACGGTCGCTTCGTTCAGCCCACGGTTTCGCATCGCGTTCCAACCGAACGTTTCGCCGGGACCTAGCTTCGTGCATCCCGCCCGACCGTGTGTCTCAAGCAGACCGCCGGCGACGATCAGAACCTCGTGACACAAGCTGCCTTCGCGCGCCAGCTCAGCGCCCGCCGGCACACACTGCTCATCGATGAAGGGGAGCAGCTCCTGGAGCTGGCCGGAGGTGCAGCGCGCCAGCTCCCTCGTGGCGCGCAGGATGCGCAGGCGCTCCCGGTTGCTCATGAGGCCTCGCTCGCGGAGAGTGGGAATGAGCCTTCGCCGACGCCCTCCGAGAAAGCAAGCCGGATGCCCGGAGCGACCCGGCGCAGCAGCCGGATCGACGCGAGGTTGTCACCCTGGACGTCGACCGCGAATGCGGTGATGCCCTGGCTCATCGCGCGATCCGCCAGAGCCGCGACCAGCCGCGTGCCGATGCCCTGCCTCTGCCACGCGTCGGCCACGACGATCGCCAGGTCCGCCTCGGACCTGCCTTTGCTCCGGGCGTACTGCGCGACGCCGACGATCTCCCCGCCGTCCACCGCCGCGATCGCGACCCGGTCCCGCTGGTCGACCCGCAAAAGCGCGGCCGCAAACTGCTCGGGCCGGGCGATGGGGCTGAAGAAGCGGCGGTAGAGCGACTCGGCCGACAGGCGGCCGAACAGCCGCGCGACCTTGTCGCTGTCCGAAGGCTCGAGCGCCACCAGGCCCGGACGATTCGCGGTTGCCGATTCGATCTGGATCAAAATCTCTCTTGGAAAGAAATAGCACGATCGGTCGTACAAAGTCAATAGTATCCGACCGGTCGTGCTAATATTTTCGAGAACCATGGCGCTCGAAGCGACCACCGACCGCCGCCGCCAGCGCGGGATGCGGACCAGACAGGCCATCCTCCTGCACGCCGCCCGGGTCGGCTCAGCGGAGGGCCTCGAGGCGGTTTCCCTGCAGCGCCTGGCGGGCGACCTCGGGATCAGCAAGAGCGGCCTCTTCGCCCATTTCGGCTCCAAGGAGGAGCTGCACCTCGCGACCATCGACGCCGCGGCGCAGATCTTCGCCGACGAGGTCATCCGGCCGGCCCTGGCGCTGCCCCGCGGCGTAGCCCGCGTGTGGGCGCTTTGCGACCGCTGGATGTCGTACCTCGAACGGGGGGTTTTTCCGGGAGGCTGCTTTTTCTGGGCCGTCGCCGAGGAGTACGACAGCCGCAAGCCAGGCCCCGTACGCGATTCGGTGCTCGAAAAGAAGGCCTACTGGTCGTACACGCTGCAGCGCGCGGTGCGCGAGGCGCAGCAGGCGGGCGAGATCGAGGCCGATGCCGATCCGGAGCAGCTGGCATGGGAGCTCGACAGTCTGATGGGCGGAGCCAACGGTGGGTTCAAGTCGGGCGAAGGCTCCAAGGCGCTCGAGCGCGGGCGGCGGGCGATCCGCGAGCGGCTGTCGCGCGCGGCGACCGAGGCAGCGAAACCTATCGGGTAGCGGTCAGTGCGAGTGGCTGCGGACCAGGACCATCGCCGCGGTCCACAGCAGGCCACCCGTGATCAGGAGGGCCCACATCGTCCAGGGAATCAGGGTGAATTCGACCAACGCCCCGAAGATGCACATCGCGGCGGCGCCCGCGAGGAGGAAGGCACCCGGCAGCAACAGCCACGCCGAGTACCACGGCGGCTGGACGGCATCGCCGCGGTCGTAGATCCGCGCCGCGCCGAAGACGAGCCCGGCGGTCAATACCGCAGGGGCCGTGAGGCCGAACGCCCAACGCATCTCGATGGATCCGGTCGTTGCGGCGAGCACGGGCTGGATGCCGGCCATCGCCAGGCCCGCCGCCACCGCAAAACCGAGAAGGCGAAGGATCGCGCTCGGATGTGGCACGTTCACCGCGAAACCGGCACGGGGGCGGCCTGCGTGAAGACCGGTTGGGTGGCTACCCAACCCAGCTTCACGTCGCGGTAGTAGTCGGAATGCGAGAGCTGCGTCAGGAAGGAATCGTTGAATGTGCGGGCGCGTGCGGCGAGTCCAGCCTGGTCCTTGATCCCACCCGCGTAGGGCTGACGTGGCAAGCCGCCGGCGAGGTCGGGTGAGCCGTAGAAGTCGTCTGAGCCGTAGACCGACGTCGACCCGTACGAGTAGATCGCGACCCCCAGCACCCGATTTCCCCCGGCAGATGTGGCCAGCACGCGGCGGATTTGCGCCAGCGTGTCCTCTGGATAGTTCAGAAACGCGCCGACTCCGATCACAACTCGATTCGCGAACCCGGAGTCTTTCTCGAATCCAAGCCAGCGCCCGAACCATGCCTTGTCGCGCGCGCTCCAGTCGCTGTCGTAGTTCATCGGGACGCCGAAGTCCAGGTAGCCGCTGACGAGCCAGGCACGCCAGTCCTGGAAGACCGACGAGTAGGCGGACGTCAGGCTCCAGCCCGAGGGGTCGACCGGCCCGCCGCCGAAGCAGATGAGGGCGCCGCTCAGCTTGAGCGACGGCTTCTCCTGCTTCAGCTCGTGGTTGAGGTCGCGCACGAAGGCCGTCACGCGTGCCCTGCGCCATGCCTCCCAGCGCGGATCAGTTGGGGTTGGCGTTCGGCTCGCCCCGCTCTGCAGCATGTAGAGCGCGATCGCCGTCGGGCTGTAGCCCCACGTCTGGCCGGGATACCTGATGAAATCAAGGTGAAGGCCGTCGATGTCGTAACTGCGCGCGAGGTCGACAAAGATGCGCTGCAGGTAGATGTCCACCTCCGGCACGCCAGGGTCTAGAAAGCCGCTGCTCGCGCCGTCGTTCGCCCGCGTGCCCCACTGGTCGCCGTGCACCGAGTAGACGAGGCTCGTCTCGCCGGCGAAGTACACGTTGACCCAGGCGTGGACGTCGATCCTCGGTGTCGACGCGTGGGCGAGGCGGAGCAGGTATCCGAGCGGGTCGAAATCGTTGGGCCCCACGATATCGATGGCGCGAGGCTCGATCGAATGGCTGAAGTAAGCATCGCCCCGTTTGCGGACCTGGACGATCAGGGTGTTGACGTTGGCGCGCCGGGCGTCCACGACGAGCTTTTCGACCTGCGCCGGCGACTTCATCCCGTCGTGGAACGCGTCTACCCATAGGGCGCGGTACTGGGGCGGCGCGGACGCGGCCTGCGCAGGGGTCGACGACGCGGGTAGGAAGGCGATCACCGCGAGGAAGGAAGCGGCCACCCGCCGGATCATGCGACGGCCCACAGCACGTGCGTCCGGCCGGTGGTTTCGATCACGCCCGGGTGCTCGCGGCGCAGCGTCTCGACCGCGTCGTCTCGAAACGCCTTCTGATCGGCCGCGGCAACACCGTCGAGGCGCGCCGCCAGGTCCCACCAGCTCATGCATTGCGAAACGATCTGCTCGGCGGAATCCCAGCGCACCTTCTCCTCGATGACCTCGACCTCGGCCTCAGCGAAACCCGCCGACAGCGCTGCTGTCCGCAACGCCTCCGCATCGTTGACGGTCTGGCGGGTCGCCTCCTGGTCCGTCGCCTTCGGCGCCGGCGGCAGCCAGCGATCGACCACCTCGTCCATCACCTTCCAGGGTCGCTGCGTGGCCCAGTCGACCGGGATGCTGGCGGCAAACCTGGCGTTCGGCCGGAGCACGCGCCTGGTCTCGACCAGCGCGCGGGGTAGGTCCGGCGCGAACTGGAGCCCGTGCCCGCAGGCCGCGGCGTCGAAGGAGGCGCCGGGAAAGTCGAGGTTCTCGATGTCCATCACCTGGAAACGCGCGTTCGGGATGCGGGCTGCGCGAGCGAGCTCGATCATGCCCTGCGCCAGGTCGATCCCGGTCACCTCGCCGTCGGGCGCGATTTGCGCGGCGATGGGTTTGCTCAGCGTGCCGGGTCCGCAGGCGAGGTCGAGCACGCGCATGCCAGGCCGGAGCTCGAGCAGCTCGATCGCGCGCTGGCGGCCACGGGCTTGACCGCGGGCCATGATCTCGTCGAGCCGCCGCTGGTACGCCGCGGCATGCCTGCTGAAGATCGACGGATAGAGGTCCTTCGACTTCAGGCTGCGGATCTTTTCCACTCCTGCTCCAACCAGCTCGCGACCCGCAGCGTTTCGGCGTTGGTCCGTCCGATCACCTGGATGCCGACCGGGAGACCCCTCGCCGGGGCCGGCAGGACGGCCACCGGCTGGTGCGTCGTGTTGAACGGCCTGGTGAAGCGCGTGATCGGTTCACGCGGGTGGTCGGTGTCCTGCACGAGAGGCGCGACGATCGCCGAGGCCGGAACAAGGAGGGCGTCGACCTCACGCATGGCCGCGCGTGCCGCCTCCTGCAGCTTGGGCCGCTCCTCCAGCGCTTCGCGATATTCGCCGGCGGGGACAGTCTGCCCGCGCTTGAGCAGGGCAAGCACGTCCGCTCCGTACTTCTCGGGCGACTCCGCAACCCATCGCTTGTGATATTCGAACGCCTCGACGAGCAGGATCGTCAAGCCGACCTCGAACAGCTGCTTGCGATCGACGAAATCGACCTCGGCGATTCCGTCCGCCACCCGCGTCCAGGCGCGCTCGGTGTCTTCGTCGAGCCCGAACACCCAGCCGGCCGGCACCGCCAGCCTTGGGCGCGTGATGCCTTCGAGGGAAACCGTCTCCCCCGACATCATCGAGTACGCCCGCGCCGTGGAAGCGACGTCTGCCGCGAGCGGGCCGAGCGTGTCCAGGGAGCGGGCAAGCGGGACCACGCGACCGATGTCGATGCTGCCGAACTCAGGTTTGAATCCGGCCACGCCGCAGAACGAGGCGGGGATGCGGATCGATCCGCCGGTGTCGCTGCCCACCGCCCAGTCGCACATGCCGGCGGCGACCGCGACGGCCGAGCCTCCCGACGAGCCGCCCGCGACCCGGCTCGGGTCGTGCGGGTTGAGCACCGGGCCGTAATGCGGGTTCACGCTGGTCACTCCGTAGGCAAACTCGTGCAGGTTGGCCTTGCCGACGACGACGCCCCCGGCGCGGCGGATCCTCGTGATGACCGGCGCGTCCTCCGTGGCGGGGACGCTGGGGAGGAGAACGCCGCCGGCTGTCGTGACCATGCCTTTGACGTCCACCAGGTCTTTGACCGCGACCATCGTCCCGTCGCCCTGTTCGTCGGAGACGGAGATGAAGGCGTTGAGCTCGGCGCGCTCGCGAATTCGAGCGCGGGCTTCGTCGATTCGCATCGCCCCATTTTCGGGTCTGGATTGGGGCCAGGGAGGTAGCCCGATAACGCGGGCTTTGCCCGCGTCGGGCGATAGAGGGGTCAACCCCGCTGGCCGGAGCGCTATCCTGCCCGCTGATGTCAAGCCCCTCCGGAGGCTTCACCGCAGCGAACCTTTCCTGGAGCAAGGTGGACGTGCTTACCGCCTACGAGCGGTTGACGGCCGAGATCCAGGTTCGGGGCGGCCGCCTGCGGGAGACGATCAACGACCCCGAGCCGCTCTTCCACATGCGCAACGTCAGCGCCGAGCCCCTCCTGCCGGGAGCGGTCCCGCTCAGCGGCGTGCCCGAGGGCTTGTTCAACAAGAACCTGATCGGGGGGATCCGGACGATCGAGCCCGAGCCGCCGCCGCCTGACCTGGTCGCCGATATGACGCGGCGCTACGTCATGTTCCAGGCGGCGAATTTCATGGTCACAGGCGCCGCCGAGTTTCCCGCCGCGACGGAGCCCAGCATGCACACCGAGATCCTCATGAAGTCCCGATTCTTCGCCATGATCGACGTCACCGTGACCATGTTCGGCGTCCAGGGCAAGAGCTGGACCCAGCCGAACATCTGGGTGAACCGCGACTTGATGCTGGCGGTGTTCCTGGGCTAGTTTCCCTAGCTGGACTCTCGTCCGAAGAGGCGCCGGAATCGAACCGCGACCAGGTGCAGGAGCAGGCTGAAGGCGCTGACCGGCTTGGCGGTCTTCGCCGTCGCCGCCTGGGCGGCCGCGGAGCGAGACACCGCCGCCGCCACGTCATCCTCGGCCGGCTCGTCCGATTCGAGATTGGCCTGGATGCACCGCGCCATCTCGTTGATCAGCCGCTTCGACACGTCCTCCATCACGCCTCGCCCGAACTGGGCGACGCGACCGGCGACGTGGTACTCGGTCGTGATCTGGACCAGCGAACCCTCGCCCGCCGTCTGCACCCGCATCTGCGCGGTGGCCCTCGCCGACCCGGGGCCCGTCGTCTCGCGTCCCTCGGCGGTCAAAGTGGCGAGCCTTTCAGCGTCGTTGCGCTCCGAGATCCGCGCCGTCCCGCTGTAGGCGACGGTGATCGGCCCTACCTTCACCTTGACTTTGCCTTTGAAGGTGCTCTGATCGACGACTTCCGACAGCTCCGCGCCCGGGACGCAGCCAACGACCTTGTTGATGTCGAGGAGGTATTCGAAGACCTGGTCGGGTGCGGCGCTCACCTGAAACGAATTCTCCAGTTGCATTTCCCGGCTAAAAGTAGCGCAATAGAGGGGTTCGTCTGCGACCAGGCTCGTTTCACGCGCGGTCACGCCGCGCGTCGCCATCGAAGGGGATTAGGAGGACCGCATGAAGCTGAAGGTCGCCACCACCGTCAACGGCCGCCGGCACGAGCACGAGGTTGAGCCTCGCCTGCTGCTCGTGCACCACCTGCGCGACAACCTGGGGCTCACCGGCACACACATCGGCTGCGACACCAGCCAGTGCGGCGCGTGCACGATCCTCGTCGACGGCAAGGCCGTCAAGAGCTGCACGATGTTCGCCGTCCAGGCGGAGGGCAAGAGCCTTCAGACGATCGAGGGAATGGCCAAGGATGGTGAGCTGCACCCGATCCAGCAGGCGTTCTGGGACGAGCATGGCCTGCAGTGCGGTTACTGCACGCCGGGATTCATCATGGCCGCCTCCTACCTTCTCTCTCAGAACCCGAACCCGACCGAAGACGAGATCCGCCGCGGACTCGAAGGCAACCTCTGCCGGTGTACCGGCTACGTGAACATCATCAAGGCCGTGCAGTCCGCCGCCAAGACGATGAGCGGGGCGACGGGCAAGAAGGCCACGGTGGCGGCAGGGGGCAACTGACATGGCGGTCACCCAGCTGGTCGGAGCCAAGATCCACCGCCGCGAGGACCCTCGCCTGATCACCGGCCACGGCCATTACATCGACGACTTCACGCGCCAGGGTGTCGCGTACTCGGTCTTTGTCCGCAGCCCCTTTGCGCATGCGCGGATCAAGAGCATCGACATCACCGACGCGAACAAGGCTCCGGGCGTCGCGGGCGTGTACACGGCGCGCGACTTCAAGGCCCAGCTCGCCGGGACGCACCCCGCGGCCCCGGCCTTCGTCGCCGAGAAGAAATACATCCCGGAGCGGTTCCCGATCGCCGAGAAAGAGGTCTGCTACCAGGGCGAGATCGTCGCCGCGGTGCTGGCGGAGAGCAAGGGCCAGGCCGTTGACGCGGCGAACCTGATCCAGGTCGAGTACGAAGAGCTGCCGGCCGTGATGGACACCGAAAAAGCCATGGCGAAGGGCAGCCCTCTCGTGCACGAAGGCGCCGCAGACAACATTTCGTGGGATCTGACATATACAGGACCTGAGGTCAGCGATGCGGCCTTCAAGGAAGCGGACGTCGTGGTCAAGGAACGCATCCTGCAGAACCGCCTCGCGCCTGTGCCGATGGAGCCGCGCGGCGTCCTGGCCGAGTACGAGACCTACGACAAGAAGCTCACGATCTGGATGTCGAGCCAGAACCCGCACTTCATCCGCCTGTTCGTGTCGGGTGCGATGGGCCTGAAGGAAAGCCAGGTGCGCGTCATCTCGCCCGACGTAGGCGGAGGGTTCGGAAGCAAGATCAGCCCCTATCCCGAGGATTACCTCGTGCCGGCGCTGTCGCGTCTCTCGGAACGACCTGTGAAGTGGATCGAGACCCGGACCGAGTCGATCCAGAACGCAACGCACGGCCGCGGCCAGTACTACGACGTGGAGGTCGCGGCGAAGAAGGACGGGACGCTGCTCGGTATGCGCATGACCCAGTTCCTGGACGTAGGCGCTTACGTGGGCACCTTCAGCGCGTTCCAGGCGTGCGCGTGCCTCATGGCGGGCGGCGCATATAAATGGAAGGGGATCTCGGCGCGGACGATCGGGATCCTGACCAACCGCGTGCCGACAGACCCGTACCGAGGCGCCGGGCGGCCGGAGGCGACCCATCTCGTGGAGCGCATGGTCGACCTGGTCGCCCTCGAGCTGAAGATGGACCCGGTCGAGATCCGCCGCAAGAATTTCATCCAACCGCAGGAGTTTCCGTTCACGCAGAACTTCGGGCTCGTGGTCGACTCCGGGGACTACGACAAGGCGCTGGACCGCGCGCTGGAGCTCGTCGGATATCAGGAGCTGCGCAAGAGGCAGGCCGAGCTGCGCAAGCAAGGCCGTTACCTCGGAATCGGGGTCTCGACCTGGATCGAGCTCTGCGGTTTCGGTCCGAGCGCGGCGACTGCACCGGCCACAGGAGGCATCGCGTTGGTCGAATCGGCGCAAGTTCGCGTGACGCCGACCGGCTCGGTGATCGTCTACACGGGGACTCACTCGCACGGCCAGGGCCACGAGACGACGTTCAGCCAGATCGTGGCCGACCAGCTGGGCGTTCCATACGAGAGCGTCGAGCTTCGTCACGGCGATACCGCCGAAGGCACGGCTTTTGGTTATGGCACCTACGGCAGCCGCAGCCTCGCGGTCGGCGGGGTGGCCATCAGCATGGCGGCGACCAAGGTCATCGACAAGGGCAAGAAGCTCGCCGCGCACATGCTCGAAGCCGCCGAGGAGGACGTCGTGTACGAGCACGGAAGCTTCCACGTCAAAGGCTCGGCAGACAAGGCGAAGGCCTTCGGCGAGGTAGCGTTCGCCAGCTACGGCATGAACCTTCCCGAGGGTATGGAGCAGGGGCTGGAAGCCGTCGCGTACTTCGATCCGCCCAACCTGGTGTGGCCGTTCGGCACGCACATCGCGGTGGTCGAGGTCGACGCCGAGACCGGTGCAGCCAAGCTCGAGAAGTACGTCGCGGTGGACGACTGCGGAAACATCATCAACCCGATGATCGTCGACGGCCAGATCCACGGCGGCGCGGTGCAGGGCATCTCGCAGGCACTGTACGAAGAGGTCGTCTACGACGAGGAAACTGGTCAGCTGAAGACGGGCACGATGATCGACTACCTGCTTCCGGGAATCGGAGAGATTCCGCCGTTGAGCCTCGACCACACCGTCACGCCAAGCCCGACCAACTCTCTTGGCGTCAAGGGAATTGGCGAAGCCGGCACCATCGCCGCGAGCGCAGCCGTGATCAATGCGATCTGCGACGCCCTGAGCCCGCTCGGCATCAAGCATGTCGACATGCCGGCGAGCCCGGACAAGCTGTGGCACATGATGAGGGGGGCACGCAAGTGATTCCAGCCGCATTCGAATACGCACGTGCCTCCTCGGTGGAGGAGGCCTCCAAGCTGCTCAGCAAATATGGAGAGGACGCGAAGGTGCTCGCCGGCGGGCACAGCCTCATCCCGCTGATGCGCCTGCGGCTCGCTCAGCCGACGGCACTGGTCGACATCAACGGGCTCAAGGATCTCGACCACATCAAGGAAGACGGGCAAAAGCTGCGCATCGGCGCGCTGACCCGCCACGTGACGATCCAGAACTCCTCGGTCGTCAAGGAGAAGCTGCCACTTCTTGCAGAGGTCGCCGGCGAGGTCGGCGACAACCAGGTCCGCAACATGGGCACGATGGGCGGCGTGATCGCGCACGCCGACGCGGCGGGCGACTACCCGACGCTTGCGCTCATGCTCGACGCGGACATCGTCACCAACCAGCGCACGATCCACGCGCGCGACTTTTTCCAGGACCTGTTCACCACGAGCCTCGGGCCGGATGAGATCGTGACCGAGGTAGTCTTCCCCGTCGCGAACGGACCGCACAAGTACGTCAAGTTCCGGCGCCGGCTGTTCGACTGGGCCATCGTCGGCGTGGCGGCGCAGAAGATCAACGGCGACTGGCGCATCGGACTCACGAACGTCGGACCGACGCCGGTCAGGGCTAGCGCGGTCGAAGACGCGCTGCACAAGGGTGCCAAGCCCGAGGAGGCTGCGCAGCACGCGTCGGACGGGCTCGACCCCGCCGGCGACCTGCGCGCGTCACCGGAGTACAAAAAGCATCTCGCCCGCGTGCTTACCAAGCGGGCGATTCAACAAGCGCAGGACCAGTAAGGCTCAGGGTGGCTCAGGCGGAAGGCTGAGCCACCCTCGTCCAGGGCGGGGGGACTTGACGATGAGAGGACAGCGCATAAGTGCCGTCGCGATCGCCGCTTTGGTGTTCGCAGGATGCGCGGTCGCGGGTCTCGGGCGAGCATCGACCTCAGACCTGATCAACGGGGCCGCCTACGAGCTGGCCCATGCGACTGGCCTCGAGCTCGAGGGAGCATTCACCAAAGACAAGACCGACATGTCGGTCGACATCCAGACGAATCCGCCGCATTCGGCGCACATCACCGCGAGCAAGCAGGAGCCGAACTCGCAAGCGATCCAGGTCGAAATGATCCAGATCGACCAGAAGGACTACTACCGCAGCGTTGACCTGGCCAGGGTGGCGGCCGCCGCGTCGGCCAGCGCCGAGCTGGTGGCGCACATGGTCGGCGGCCGTTGGTTTACGTACAAAGCGACGCCCTTGGACCTCGGCGTGTTCGCCAACACCGGTGACATCAAAGCAAGCTTCCTGACCGACCTCAGCGTGGCGCGTAAGGACGATGTCGACGTCGGCGGCCAGGGCACGGCCGAGCTTTCCACGGGCAACTACCTGATCAACATCACCGAGGCGGCGCCGCATCGTCTCGTCTTCCTGAGGACCGCGACAGGTAAAACCGTGAACGGTCTTTCGCTGGTGCACATGCTGCTCAAGGACTACAACAAAGACTTCGCCATCAAAGCGCCGACCAACGTTGTGGATCTCGATGACCCGGCGAGCTGGCCGCCGCTGTATTCGGTGCTTTCGGTCGAGAACAGCCGCTGCGGCACGCCGTGCACGCTTTCTGCCCAGATCAAGAACCTTGGCGGCGGTGGCGCGGCAACGGAACCGTCGACCCTCACCTTCGAGGTCATCAACTCCGCCACCAAGCAGGTCCTGGGCTCGTGCGCCGTAACCATCCGTCCGGACCTCGCGCACAACCAGACGGCGACCGAGCGCTGCACCATCTCGTCGAGCGCGTGGACGAACTTCCGCGGCAGCTACACGTACGGCGCGAAGGCGCACAACCCCGCCTACGATTGACCTGAAGTTGCCGAATCGGAGTCGGTAACCTTTGGCCGTGGCAGCTCCGCTGTCGATCGAGGACGTCGAGCGGCGCCTGCGCGAGAGGCGCTACATCGGCGACCGGGCCCTCGCCACGTCGATCTTTCTCGCCCTCCAGCTCCAGAAACCTCTGTTCATCGAGGGCGAGGCGGGCGTGGGGAAGACCGAGGCGGCCAAGGTCATGGCTGAGGTCCTCGGCGCGCGCCTGATCCGGCTGCAGTGCTACGAGGGCATCGACCTCGCACACGCGGTCTACGAGTGGAACTATCCGCGTCAGCTTCTCCACATCCGGTTGATGGGCGAAGGAGAGGATCGTCGAGCCGCCGAGCGCGAGATCTTCAGCTCGGAGTTTCTCCTGCGCCGTCCCCTGCTCGACGCCATCGACAACGACGACGCGACGCCTCCGGTCCTTCTGATCGACGAGATCGACCGCTCCGACGAGGAGTTCGAGGCCTTTCTCCTTGAGCTGCTGTCGGACTTCCAGGTTTCCATCCCCGAGATCGGCACCATCAAGGCGCGGCAGGTTCCTTTCGTCGTCATCACCTCCAACCGCACACGCGAGGTGCACGACGCCCTGAAGCGCCGGTGCCTCTACCACTGGATCGACTACCCCGACCTGGACAAGGAGGTGGAGATCGTGCGCGCGCGTGCTCCCGAGGCGGCGGACGGGCTCGCCCGCGAGGTGGCCGCCCTCGTCCAGGGCCTGCGCGGGATGGATCTCTACAAGGTGCCCGGTGTCGCGGAGACCCTCGACTGGGCACGATCGCTCGCCGCGCTTGGCGCGACGCGGATCGATGCAAGCCTGGTCAACGCAACGATGGGCGCGGCGCTCAAGTACCAGGAGGATCTGGAGCGGGTGCGCGAGCAGGTCCCCGCCCTGGTCGAGAAAGCCAAAGGTGTCTGAGGCAGGCTTACTTCCACGGCTCGGCGCGTTCGCGCGATTGCTCCATGACGCCGGCCTGGAAGCAGGCCCGAGGCGGCTGACCGATGCGACGCGAGCGCTGGGCTGCATCGACCTGAAGCAGGAGCTGGATTTCCGCAACGCCTTGCGCGCGGTGTTCGTCAGCCGCAAGGAAGACATCCCGACCTTCGAGGCCGCGTTCGACATCTTCTGGGCGCCGCCCGATCCTCGGGCCGCGGCGGGTGTCCTCCCCGGGCGCAGCCGCGCGCTGCCGCTCTCGCCCGAACGCTCCAAGGCATGGGCTGAAGCGCTGGGCCTGAACGCCTCGCAGATGAATCGCGAGCAGAACACCAACGAATTCCCGGCCAGCTCGAGCGGCTACAGCGCGGAGGAGTTGCTCCGCCACAAGGACTTCGAACAGATGACCTGGGCCGAGACCGAACAGGTCCGCCGGCTGCTCGAGCAGGCGCCGTGGCGGGTCGCCGAAAAAAGGACGCGCAGGCTGCGGCCGTCGCGCACGGGAGGCATCGACCTGCGGCGTTCGGCTCGCCACGCCATCCGCTCCAGCGGCGAGCTGATGATGCTGTTTCGACGGAAGCCTCGCGTGAGGCGCCGGCCGCTCGTGCTGTTATGCGATGTGAGCGGCTCGATGGAGCGGTACTCGAGGCTGCTGATGATCTTTGCCCACGCGATCGCTCGCCGCGAAGACGTGGAGGCGTTTGTGTTCTCGACGCGGCTGACGAGGATCACGCGGATGCTCCGCCACCGCGACCTTGACCGCGCGCTGGATACGGTCAGCAAGCGCGTCCACGATTTCAGCGGTGGGACGCGGATCGGCGATGCGCTGGGCGATTTCAACCGCCACTGGGCGCGCAGGGTGCTCGGCCACGGAGCCGTGGTGATCATCATCAGCGACGGGTGGGATCGTGGCGACCCCGAGCGCCTCACGGCGGAGCTGATCCACCTGCGTCGCTCGGCGCACCGCTTGATCTGGCTCAACCCGCTGCTGGGCTCCGAAGGTTACGAGCCGCTGACGCGGGGCATGGCCGCGGCGCTTCCTCACTGCGACGACTTCCTCGCCGCGCATAACGTCGCCGCCCTGGAAGACCTGGGCAGGTTGCTGGCAACGCTTCCCCGCCAGCCGGGGAACGTGTCCCGCCGCGAAGCTGCCGGTCGGATGGGGAGGCCGACCTTGCACCAGCCGTGAGGGAAGTGTTGAGCGAGCTCAACGAGTGGACCCGGGATGGGGAGGAGATCGCGGTTGCGACCGTGGTCGAGACGTGGGGCTCCAGCCCGCGGCCGCTGGGTTCCAAGATGCTCGTCACGCGCTCGGGCAAGATGGCCGGCTCGGTCTCCAATGGATGCATCGAGGGCGCGGTCTTCGACGAGGCGGTGAAGGTGCTGAAGAGCGGACAGGCCAAGATCGCCGCCTTCGGCGTCGCGGACGATGTCGCGTTCGAGGTGGGCCTGGCGTGCGGCGGCCACATCGAGGTCTTCATCCAGCCGCTCGCCGGCCCTCAGCGTCAGGTGGTCGACATGCTCAACCGCAACCAGCCCGCCACGTTGAAGACCAATCTCGTGACCGGGGAAGCCGAGGTCATCGAAGGCACACCCTCAGGCACCGAGCTTGCGAAGCGTGAGGGCGATGTATTTATCGAGCCGTTTCGGCGTCCGGCCCACCTGGTCATCATCGGCGCGATCCACATCGCGATCCCCTTGCACCGTCTCGCCAAGCTGATGGGCTATCGCGTAACGGTGGTCGACGCGCGCGCGAAGTTCGCCACCAAAGAGAGATTCCCGGAGGCCGACGAGCTGATCGTCGCGTGGCCGGATGAGGCGATGGCCAAGATCGCGGTCGACAACTCGACGTACGTCGTCGTGCTGACTCACGACCCGAAGTTCGACCTGCCTGCTCTGCGCTCGGTGCTGAAGAAGGACGCCGGCTACATCGGGGCGATCGGGAGCCGCAAGACGAACCAGAACCGCTTCGACGCGCTGCGCAAGGAAGGATTCACCGAGGACGAGCTGTCGCGCGTGCATGGACCCATCGGCCTCGACCTGGGCAGCCGGGGGGCGGAGGAGACTGCGCTCGGCATCCTGGCCGAGATCACGGCGGTCCGCTTCGGCGGCACAGGCGCCGCGATGAAAGCAGTCCGCGCAGCGACCTGAAGGCCAACTCGTCCCCACCCGTCGGGGACGGGGCCGCCGGGAGAAGCCTAGCTGTGTTTGTGGGCCTCCCTGAATCGGCGCGCCTTTTCCCGATTCCCGCAGGAGGCCATCTTGCACCAGCGGCTGGACTGGTTCTTCGAGCGGTCGTAGAAGGCCCACCGGCACGGATCTGAGCTGCACAGCTTGAGCCGCTCCCAGCCCGCGTCCTGCATCGCCGAATAGAGCGTCGCCACGAGGCGACCGATCGCGCCGACCGCGCCACGCGCTTCAGGTTCCAGGCGTGGCTTGCCGTCTGGCCCAAACCGCATGCGGAGCCGGCTTTCTCCGGCGGCCTTGGTGAGCGTCGCCAGGTCGACGGGGTAGACGCGTAGACCCGAGTTGCCTCCGATCAGGCCCCGCATCGCCTCGCGGACCGCGATGGCGTGCCTCAGGTCAGCCTCATCGACCGGTTGCGAAGGCTCCATGAGCCCGTTTGCAACCAGCCACGCCTGGAGCGTGTTTGGGTCTTTGAGCTCCTCGTCCCCAGGCATCAGGTCAAGCGTGTTGACGAAGGCCTGAATCAGGCCGAGCTCACCAGTCGCCTTTTCCCGATCCGGCATCGCCCTTTAGTCTACCCATAACCGCAAAACCATCAACATCGGTTATACTAACCCATATAAAGACTTAGCTAGTTACAGGAGGTGGCGAGGTGAATCCGTATGTCAACGAAGAGGTGATGTGGCAGCGGTTGAAGGACGCCCAGCTGGAGGCGGAGAACCGGCGCCTGATGGGACGCTCGCCGTCCCTTCTCGCCGTGGCATGGACGCTGGGCAAGCGTCTGTGGATGCGAGTTCGCCCGGAGCAGCAGCCGGTTCCCCGGCTGGCTGCGGACGACCGTCCGTCCGCGTCGGACGCTGCTTAGCCCCTTCTCGCTCGCTGCCTCGCCACGGAGCGCCAGCTGAGGATCGCTGCGAGCAGCACGATCTGTCCCACGAAGACGATCCGGTTGACGTCGATCGCCGGTATCCACGAGACATCGGAACCCTTGATGACGAAGGCACCCGCGGGCCTTGCATCGAGGCCGACTCCGGCCCCACCCGCCTCGCCGGCGTCCTGACCGCCACCGCCGCCGCCGCTAACTTTCGATGCCGGGATCACGGTGACACCATCCTTCTCGTACGGAGCGCCGAAAACCGTCGCTCCTGTGACCACGTCTTTCACCTGATCGAGGATCTTCATCTCCAGCCTCCTATGCAGCCAGCCGTTTGAGGGTCGCCACCTGCTCTGCGTCCGGTCCGCCTCCGGCGCCCGGCACCTCCAGGATGAACGGCAGCTTCGCGAGGCGTCGCTCATGGAGCAGGGCGCGAAAACCATCCTCCCCGATCTGTCCCGTCCCGATGTTGGCGTGACGGTCGCGATTGGAGCCGAGGCCGGTGACCGAGTCGTTGCAGTGAATCACCTCGACGCGTTGCAGACCAATGACGCGGTCCAGCTCGTCGACGGTCCTGGCGACATCGTCCGTCGTGCGCTCGTCGTAGCCGGACGCAAACGCGTGGCATGTGTCGAAGCACACTGAGATTCGAGGGTCGTCGTCGAGCGCTTTGAGCATCTGCGCGATCTCTTCGAAGCGCGCTCCGACGCAACCGCCGAGGCCGGCGTTGTTCTCGATCAGCAGCCGCGCAGACTTCGGGTCCGCCCGCTCGAGCACGTGCTGGAGGTGCTCCGTGATCGAAGGGAGTCGCGCCTCGAAGCCCGCGCCCTTATGCGAGCCGGTGTGAAAGATCACGCCGTTGACGCCGAGTTCGTCGGCGGCTTTGAGATATCCGGCGAGGGTGCTCTCCGACCTCTGCCTGAGCGTCGGGTCATCGCCCGCGAGATTGATCAGGTAGACGGCATGAAAATAGAAGGGCGGGTGGCTGTGCTTGGCCGCCGCTTCCTTGAAGGCGGCGATGCGGTTCTCGTCCAGCTTGGGCGATCCCCAAAACCCGGGAGGCGTAGGGTGGACTTGTATGGCTTCCGCCCCCATGGCTTTGGCGCGCTCGAACGCGAGATGGAGGCCGCCGGAGGAATCCACATGAGCTCCAAGAACGGGCATTCAAAAGAGAGTAAAGCGCGTCCCATCTGGCATGCTGGGCGCGCTTTGTCAGTGTTCGTGATGGGGGACCTTGACCTGGCGATTCGAGGCCGCACGTATCGCGAGCCGGAGGGGCCTCACTCGATGGTCGTAAGGGGTCGCGACCTCGACGCCGCGCTCCAGCACGTGACCGCCCGCGAGGACTGCCTGTCGCTGGCGGTCGTCGGCCTCCCCGAGCAAGTGCCTGATATCTCTTCGCTCGTCGGGCGCCGGTTGCTGCTGGTCGATGGCGACAGCGCAAAGCTCCGCGATTTCGCCGAGGTCGCCATCCGCGCGGGCATCGAGGTCGAATGGATTCGCTCGACTCGACCGCCGTTCGAGAGGCTTGCAGCCGCGCTGCTGCCGGTGGGCGGCATCATCCTCGCGGCCGGCAAGAGCTCTCGGATGCCCGGATCGCAGAAGCTTCTGCTCGACATCGACGGCGTGCCGATGGTGCGGCATGTGTTCGAGGCGGCATCCGAGGGTGGCTGCCACCACACGGTGGTGGTTTACGGCAGCGAGGACGTCAAGAAGGCGATCAACGGAAGAGCCGAGCTGGTCTTCAACCCGAAGGCGGACACCGGGATGGCCTCGTCGCTCCAGGCGGGACTCAAGGCGATGCGGCCGGAAGTCGAGGGGGCGATGGTCCTCCTGGGCGATCAGCCGCTTGTCGGCTCGCGCACCGTCGCGACGTTGCTTCGCGCGTGGAGGCGCGAGGGCTCGCGGCCGGCGGTCGCGGCAGCGGTGGACGCCGGCGAAGCGGGCGGATGGGCTCCTCCGGTAATCCTCGGGCGCGAGCTCTGGGGCGACCTGCTGGCTCTGACCGGCGATGCGGGCGCTCGCCAGGTGCTGCAGGGGCGGCCGGAGCTGCTCGACATCGTGCCCGCGCCGGGGCGGCCGGACGATATCGACACGCCGGAGGACTACGCCAAGATCGTCCAGCTGTTCCCGCGCAAGAGGCCTCGCCAGCGCGCCTAGCCGGCTCCAACTCTTCGGCATTCAGCGCATTCATCCTGGTTAGTCCGGACTATCCGGGGTCCGCCTCGGAGTTCGTGTCGCTTCGTCCGGACTGACCGGGGGTGCGGGTACCGAAGGTCGGTCGAGAGGGCGTACGATCCAGATGGTGCTAGTGATCGCTCTAGGAGTGGTGACTTGAAAGATTTGGGCAAGCCGGCCTGGAACCGGGCCGGCGAATACGAGGACATCCTCTACGAGACCTCGGATGGCATCGCCAAGATCACGATCAACCGGCCCGAGGTCCGCAACGCCTTCCGCCCGGCAACGGTCGCCGAGATGTCCAGGGCCTTCGAGGTCGCGCGCGACGATCCGGAGATAGGCGTCGTCGTCCTCACCGGCGCAGGCACCGAAGCCTTCTGCTCGGGCGGAGACCAGCGCGTGCGCGGGGACGACGGTTACGTCGACGCCGCAGGCACAGGCCGCCTCAACGTGCTCGACCTCCAGGTCCAGATCCGCCGCCTGCCGAAGCCGGTCGTGGCGATGGTCGCCGGCTATGCGATCGGCGGTGGCCACGTGCTGCACGTCGTCTGCGACCTGACGATCGCGGCCGACAACGCGCGCTTCGGACAGACGGGGCCGCGTGTGGGCAGCTTCGACGGCGGGTACGGCGCAGGCCTCCTGGCCCGCATCGTCGGCCAGAAGAAGGCGCGCGAGATCTGGTTCCTGTGCGAGCAGTACGACGCGCGCGAGGCGCTCGACATGGGCCTCGTCAACAAGGTCGTCCCGCTCGCCGACCTCGAGAAAGAAACGGTCGCCTGGTGCCGGCGCATGCTCGAGCTGAGCCCGCTCGCGCTGCGCATGCTCAAGGCCGGTCTCAACGCCGCGGATGACGGGCTCGCCGGCATCCAGCAGCTCGCCGGCGACGCGACCCTCCTCTACTACATGAGCGAAGAGGCGCAGGAAGGTCGCGACGCCTACGTGCAAAAACGCAAGCCGAACTTCGCGAAATTCCCCAAGCGACCCTAGGCACTCATATGGTCACGGCAGCGCCCGAGCTCAGGGCTTCGCGCGTGTGGTGGTCGGCGGTGCGGCCGGTCACGCTCGCCGCTTCGGTCGCGCCGGTGCTGGCGGGGACCGCGATCGCGGTGCACGAGGGCGGCCTGCGCTGGTGGGCGGGGCTCGCCGCGTTGATCATCGCCCTCGGCATGCAGGTCGGGGTCAACCTCGCCAACGACTATTCGGACCACGTCCGCGGCGCCGACTCGGGCCGCGTCGGTCCACTCCGAGCGGCCTCCTCCGGCGTGGTCGAGCCCGCCCAGGTGCGCCGGGCCGCGATCGCCGCGTTCGGCGTCACGGCTGTGGCGGGGCTTGCGGTCAGCCTCGCGGTCGATTGGCGATTGCTCGTGGTGGGAGCGGCCTGCCTGCTGGCCGGCTGGCTTTACACCGGCGGTCCTCGGCCGTATGGCTACCTGGGTCTGGGCGAGCTCTTCGTCTTCATCTTCTTCGGCCTGGTCGCGACCGTTGGCACCGTCTACCTGGAGATTGGCCGCATCACAGCGATCAGCGTCCTCATGGGCGCCGGGCTGGGTTTCCTCGCGACGGCGATCCTGGTCCTCAACAACCTGCGCGACATCGAGACGGACGCAGCCGCGGGCAAGCGAACCCTCGCGACCCGGCTCGGACGGCGAGGCACGCGCATCCTGCTTCTCGTCCTCGTGTCGGCTGCGTTTGCGGTGCCCATCGTCATCTTTCTGACCAAGCTCGCGCCGGTGACCGTGATGGCGATGCATTTCGGAATTCCGATCGCTTCGGTTCCGGTCCGTACCGCGTTCGCAAGCACCTCGCCGCCGCAGCTCGTCCGGGCGCTCAAACGGATGGCCGCGACGGAGCTCGCCTACGCCCTGCTGTTCACCGTGGGGATCTTGCTGTGAAGGCTGAGCTCATCACGGCCCGCCATCCCGCGGATGTGGCCTGCGACGTCGAGGCGCTGGCCCGGACGGGACATCGCGAGTTCGTTTTGACGCGAATCGATCACGGGTCGATGCTCGACATGGAGCGCCTCGGCGCCGCTCGCTACGCGGCTGGCGTTCAGTCGGTCGTCGAGCTGGAAGCCGAGGTGCCGACGGCTCTAGCCATTGCCAGGTGAGAGGCCAGCGCTCGTGCGAATGCGTCGGGTCTCTCCTGATGGACCGCGTGTCCGGCGCGCAGCACGATCTCCAGGCGTCCGTTCGGCGCCGTCAATGCCAGCCTGCGCGCCGAGGCCACGTAGCCGTGGTCGAGCTGGCCCGCCACAAACGTGCACGGCACCGTGACCTGAGCAAGCTGGTCCCAGACCGGGTCCATCACGCCGGCGCCCATACCACGCAGCGAGCAAGCAAGCCCGGCGGCGTGGTTGCGCAGCCGCTCCGCCCTCACCTCCGCGACATAGGCGGGACCTCTTCGCTCGAGGCCCGCGAAGAGCGGCAGCGCGCCCCAGTAGTTGACGAATGCCTCGATCCCATCTTTCTCGATCCGCCCAGCGAGCGCTTCATCGCCTCTTCGCCGTCCGTCACGTGCGCTCTCTTCGAGGCCGGCGTGGGCGCCGATGGTCACGAGGGAGAGCAGCCGCTCCTGCCGCTTCGCCGCGAAATGGAGCGCCAGGCGTCCGCCCATCGAATATCCGACGACGTGGCTGCGTTCCACGCCGAGGGCGTCCCAGAGGCGAACCAGGTCGCCCGTGCACGCATCCATGGAGCAGACCGCGTCCTGAGTGATGCGCGTTTCGCCGTGGCCGCGCAGGTCGGGCACGATCCACTTCCAGCCTTCGGGCATGTGGGAGATCAGCTCGCGCCAGCTCCGTCCGCTCTGCGTGAAGCCGTGGAGGAGGGTGACCGGCACCCCGTCGCCGGCGACAAAGTAGCTCAGCCTGGCGTCCCCAGCGTCGAGAATCACAGCTGATGTCCGATAGGACATCCCATGGTATGGATGTAGCGCAGAGCTTCGCCGCCACGTTCGTCGACGAGCTGGCCGCCCAGGGCGTGGAGTTCGCGTGCGTCTCGCCGGGCTCGCGCTCGGCGCCCATCGCGATGGCGCTTCAGAGGCATCCGCGCATCAAGGTTCTCATCCATATCGACGAGAGATGCGGCTCTTTCTTTGCAGTCGGCCTGGGCAAGGCGACGGGCAAGCCCGCGGTGGTCCTCTCGACCTCGGGCACCGCTGCGGCCGAGTTTCACGCCGCGGTCATCGAGGCCGCCTACTCGCGCACGCCGATGATCGTGCTGACCGCCGACCGCCCGCCGGAGCTGCAGGGAGTGGGGGCGAACCAGGCGATCGACCAGCAGCACCTGTACGGGAGCGCGGCCAGGTGGTTCTTCGATCCGGGCGTCCCGGTCGAGCTGCCGAACGCGGCTCGCCTGTGGCGGCGCCTCGCCGCACGCGCGGTCGCCGAGTCGGCGGCGGGACCCGTGCACCTCAACCTCCCCTTTCGTGAGCCGCTGGTGCCGCCGCCAGGGCAAGTGCCTTCCGCGGAAGCCGGCCCGACCCAGGCGGTGACCAGCGGTCGCCTCCTGCCGAATCAAGCCCAGGTCGCGTCGTTGGCCTCGGCGCTCCAGCGGTCGCAGCGCCCGCTTGTCGTGGCCGGCGCGCTGCGGGACGGGGAGCGACTCGCGCCCGCGCTGCAGCGCCTTGGCATGCCCCTGCTGGCCGAGCCCACCTCGCAGCTGCGCCGGGCGGAATCCGGCTCGGCGATCGAGTCGTACGAGGCCGTGCTGCGTGCCGGCTGGTCGTTGCAGCACGGACCGGACCTCGTCATCAGGGTTGGCGCGACGCCGACCTCGCGGGTGCTCAACAGGTGGCTCGCCGCCGCGGCCGCCCCGACCTTTCTCATCGACCCGGACCGCGCGTGGCGTGACGAGGACCACGTCGCCACCAACGTCATGGCCTGCGATCCGCAACCCCTTCTCGAGGCGCTCCCGGTGGTCGAGCGGGCGGGCTGGCGCGAGAGATGGATCGGCGCCGGCAAGCGCGCGACGGCGGCGATCGCCGCGACGCTCGTTTCCACACCCCTTCACGAGGGCCACGTGGTCAGGGCGCTGTCCTCGCGGTTGCCGGACCCGGGGCAGGTCTTCATCGGTTCGAGCATGCCGATCAGAGCCGCCGACAGCTTCTGGCCGATCGCGCGTCCGCAGCAGCGTTTCTTTGCCAACCGGGGAGCGAGCGGCATCGACGGCCTCGTCTCGAGCGGCCTCGGGCTTGCCACGGGCCGCGATCCCTCGCCGACGGTGCTCTTGCTTGGCGACCTGTCGCTCTATCACGACATGAACGGGCTGTGGGCGCTGCAGCGGCACGGCATCCGCGCCACCATCGTCGTGTGCGACAACAATGGAGGCGGAGTCTTCAACTTCCTCCCCCAGGCCGAGCACCAGGACGTGTTCGAGGAGATCTTCGCCACGCCGCTCGGTTTGGACCTCTCGCAGGTCGCGCGGCTTTACGGCCTCGTGTACAGCCCCGTCTCAGACCGGTCCGGCCTGGAGCCCGCGATCGCGGACGCCATCGCCGCGCCTACGCCGACGATGGTGGTGGTCAAGATGAGGCGCGAGGACTCGGTCAGCGGCCATCGCCTCTGCTGGGAAGCCGCGGCCTCAGCCCTGAAGGGCTAGTCCTCGCGTAGGAACCCCATCACGATCCGGTTGAACTCGTCGGGGTGCTCGAGGTTCGGCAGGTGCGCGGCGTCGTGGATCACGGCCTTTCTCGCGTGCGGAATCTTGGCCATCAGCACATCCACCGCGTCGAAGATCGTGGGCACATCCTCATCGCCGACCACGATCAGGGTCGGTGCCGTGATCTCATCCAGTCGCTCGATCGCCGGCGGGTCGAGCTCGTCTTGCGGTGCCGCTTCGAAGTCGCTGCTGAAGTTGCCGCCGTTCATCTCCAGGAACAGGTCGCGCAGAGGCTGCTTGACATAGCCGCGCTTGCGCCGCGGACCATCCAGCCACAGGTGCATCTCGGCGCGGTTGACAGCGTCCATATCGCCCGCCTTGTCCGCGGCCTCCACCTCACTCCAGAGCTCCGCGTACTTCTCGTCGAACTTCATCCCGCCGATGCCCGGGCCGACCAGCACCAGCTTGGAGATGCGTTCCGCGTGATCGAGTGCGAAATCGATCGCGACGCGTGCGCCTATCGAGCACCCGACCACGTGCGCGGGCTTCAGGTGCAGCTCGTCCATGAGGGAAGCGATGTCCTTCACCGGCGACCATCTCACGGGCGGCAGCTCGGACTTGCCGAAGCCGCGCATATCGGGCGTGATGACGTCGAAGTGCTTCGCGAATGCCTTGAGCTGCGGCTCCCACATGCGGGAATCCGCGACCCCCGCGTGAAGAAAGATGACCGGCAGGCCTTCGCCCGCGCGCTCGTAATGGATGCGCGCGCCGTTGATTGTCGCTTCCATCAGACGAGCGCGGTCAACAGAGCCTTGAATTTCAGCTCGGTTTCCTCGAGCTCGCGCGCGGGGTCGGAGTCCGGCATCACGCCGACACCCGCATAGAGCCGCGCGCCATCCTCCCAGAGGAGGCCGCACCGAAGGGCGACGGCGAACTCACCATCGCCGCGTCCGTCGATCCATCCCACCGCGCCCGCGTACCAACCGCGTTCCATTCCCTCGAGCTCGTCGATGAGCCCGTCAGCCGCCGCTCGGGGCCAGCCACCTACCGCGGGGGTGGGGTGCAAGGCGGCGGCCAGCGTCAGAACGTCCGCGGGAGGGTCGCTCAGCTCGGCCTGGACCGATGTCGCAAGGTGCTGGATGTTGGTGAAGCGAGCCACCTCAGGCTCGCGCGCGCGAACCGCCGAGGAGAAGGGGCGCAGCGCTTCCTGGACAAACGTCGCAACCACTTCGTGCTCGGACTTGTCTTTTGCGCTCTGGGCCAGCTGTCGAGCCAGGCGATCGTCCTCGACGTCCGTCGCTCCACGTGCGACCGAGCCGGCCATGGGCTGCGAGAAAGCGCGGTTTCCGGTGCGCCTGACCAGGAGCTCTGGCGACGCACCGGCGAGCGCGGTGCCGTCGGCGCCCGCGACGAGGTAGGTGAAGCACGACGGATAGGCGGCGCGCAGCCCTCGCACGACCATCCCCGCCGAGACGACGCCGTCGCCGCGGGCGAGGACCTCGCGCGCGAGCACGACTTTTTCCGCCTCGCCGCTTCGCAGGCGGGCGGCCAGGTCCTGTACCGCCGCGGTCCACGCGAGCGGATTGCGGACCGGCGTGATGCTCAACGTGCGGGCACCTGGCGCCCGCACGGCGGTCGAGCTCAGGTCGAGGAGGGCTTCCGCGTCGGGTGTCGCAGCGGTGACGAAGGTGCGGCCGCGCCGGCGCATCACGGCGAGCGCGGGGACCCGGAGGAGCAGCGCGGGAAACCCGGACCACGCGCCGCCTGGATCGCGATCCGGCCGGTACGCGAAGCCACCGACGGCGATCGCGCCTTCGGCCGGCGCCACACGCCGCCACAGGCGGGCCGCCGCGAGAATGCGGCTGCCGCTGTCGTCCTTCTCCTCCTCGATCGTCCGGCCGGCCTCGTCTTCCAGCGAGACGCCGCCGGGTGATGCGACGATGTCGAAAGCGCGTCCGATCGCGGCCACGCTCACCGCCTCGGGCATGGGACGCTCGATGAGCATCACCTCGTGCCCCGCGTCGCGCGCAGCGCTGACGAGGTCCACAAGGTCTGGAGTGCGGTCGAGCTCCCAGGTCCTGACCCGATTTATCGGGAGGTGGCCCGCAGGGCCCGAGGGGCGCGGCCGGAGAGGCGAGCCTGCGGGACGCTTCATCCCCGTTTCTCGATGTGTTCGCGCGCGGCGCGCAGCAGCGTGCGCTCGAAGTGGTGGCGGACCAGCGTCCCGCTCGCTTCGAGCAGGTCGTTGAAGGTCTGGAGCAGCCTGCGCTCCGCGGCCTCGGTCTCGCCGCCCTCGGCCTGGATCCTCTCCCGCACGTGACGGTCGAAAAGGTCCACCGCCTGCCGCGCCGTCCGGTCGACCGCGGCCGCGTGATCCTTGCCGAGCTCCATCAGCGCGCCCAGCGGGACCCCGGCCGAGATCAGCTTCATCCCGGCGGCGATCGCCTCGAGGTCGTCGGCGGGGTAGAGGGGCTCCTCACCGCCGGTGATCGGGACCAGCAAGCCGGCCTGCTCCAGGCTGGCCAGCAGCGGCTCGGCGACTCCGCTGCGCTCGGCGAGCTCGCCAAGGGTCAGGGTCTGCGGCGCGGCCGGATGGGTGACCGCGGCGACCAGCGCCTCGTCCGAGGCTTCTAGCTCGCCGGCGAGGAAGCGCTGGATCACGGTCAGGGTGAACCCCTGCTGCTGCAGCTCCTTGATCCGTTTCAGCCGCTCGACGTGCCCGTCCCCATAGAAGGTGACCCGGCCCTCGCGCCGCGGTGCCTCGAGGAGACCCTTGCCCTGGTAGAAGCGGATCGTGTCCACGGCCACCCCGGCGGCCCTGGCCAACTGTTCGATCCGGTACTCCATGAGTACTTACTCTAACGATCCGCTCCTATAGCTGAGGAAAACCGTCCCGTTGCCAAAACGGCGCTCGTCGAGGAGCTCCAGACTGCTCGAGACCCCCTCCGGGAGCGCCTTTTTGCCGCCCCCGACGAGCACCGGCGACAAGAACAGCTGGAGCTCGTCGATGAGACCTGCCCGCAGCGCGTGGCCCGCCAGCTCGGGGCCTCCGACGGTCATGTCGCGCTGCGCGGCGGCCTTCAGCGCCCGGATCGCCTCGACATCGAAGTCCCGCCTGATCGTGGTCCGCGCGCTGGACGTGTGATCGAGCGTTCTCGAGAACACGACCTTGTCGGCCGACTGCCAGATATCGGCGAAATCAAGCGCGAAGGGCGGCTGCCCCGGCTCGCTCTTCGCCGTCTCCCAGTAGCGCATCGTCTCGTACATGCGCCGCCCGTACAGGTAGGTTCCGACCGGGCGCTCGAGCTCGTTGACGAAGCGGTGCACCTCCTCGTCGGGCGCGGCCCAGTCGAAATTGCCTGTCTCGTCGGCCACGTAGCCGTCGAGCGACATGAGCGCCGAATAGATGAGCTTTGCCATGGAGATCTATCCGAAGGTGTCCCAGTAGTACATCCGGTCGAGCCAGCCCGGGTCCGCCCGATACGCGCGGGCGAAGGACTCCACCGAGTCGACGTAGTCGTAGCTCAGGTTGTAGTGCCAGATCGCGGTCCGCATATCGTATGGAGCGCCGTAGTGGACCAGATACCGGGCCGCGGCCAGGATCGCCGCGTGGGGATCCATCACGTTGCCGCCGTTCCCGTAGTTCGCCCAGGTGGACGGCAGAAACTGCATCGGCCCCAGCGCGCCGGCTGACGACGGTCCGTTCACGCGGCCGAACTTGCTCTCGATGAAGTTGATCGAAGCCAGGTAGCTCGCGTCGATCCCGTAGGTGTTCTGGGCCTCCACGTAGTACGACCGGAGCGAAGCCAGCGGCGCCGCGTTGGAAAACGCGAGCGTGAAGTGCGGGTTCACGAGGTAGTACTGGTCGATTCCCCCGAGGATGTAGAGCGAGTGGAGGCCGGCGATCGCATTGTTGAGCGGGCCCTGCATGCCGGCGGGCAAAAGCGGAAGGACCGAGGACTGCACGTTCGCGTAGCCGGCGAGCTCGTACACGCGAAGCTGCTCCTGGCGCGCGGCCTGGCGGAAGGCGAACGTCGCCGCCGCAACCGCCAGCTCGTGCCGGATCGTCTCGGCCAGCCCCGCTGGCTTTTGAGCGGCCAGCGCCTGCAGGCGGCTCGCCGCTTCCTGCATCGCGAGCTCGGCGGAGATGATGCGCGCCGCCTCGTGATGGGCGTTCGGCGCCGCGCCCGGATCCTGCGCGTCGGCGCTGAGCGGCATGCTCGCGGCCAGCACCGCGACCAGCAACGAGACCCCGAATCGAATCAGGCGGTCCGCTCCACCGCGATCGCGGGCCGGGCCTCTGGAACCTCGGGCAGCGCTGGCGGATAAGGGTCGGCGTCCGTCGTCATCCGCAGTCCAACGGATCCGAGCAGGCCGGTGATCTCGTCACCGACCAGCTCGCCCTGCGCGATCAACGCCTCTGCGGCCTGGTCGATCGCCTCCTTGTTGACGTTCATCAGCCGCCAGCAGTCGATGTAGGCGCTGCCGAGAAGCTGCGCCACGACGCGGCGTCCGTGGCGGTTGTTCAAGACCGCGCCCTGCCAGGTGCCCTGCTCGTGCATGCCCGCCGGGATCTCGGCGACCGAGATCAGCTCCTCACCGATCTTGATGGCGCGCTCCGACATCTCGGGCGAAAGATTGTCGGGACCCATGCCGATGGTGCCGACCATCCGGCAGGCGATCGATGTCGCACCCATCAGGTCGCCAAATACACCACTCGTGTTCTCACCGTAGAAGACGTGTTCGCATGCCAGCGAGCCCATCGAGTGGCGGATCTCCGCCGCGAGCTGCGACCGAAAGTGGAGCCACTCCTCCTCGGTCGGCAGTGACTTGTGGTAACCGCCGATCTCACCGTGCGTGGTCGCGCGACGCCGGATCGACAGCCGCACGTGCGCGTGGTCGGTCTTGAAGAAGTGAGAAGCCACAGCGTGGCCGAGCTCGTGCCTCGCGACCGCGATCCTGTCGCGCTCGGTGTACTCGACCGGAATCGCAAGCCCCGCTTCGACGTTGCCCATCGCCTCGCGGATGTCTTTCCACTCGAGCTGGCTGCGGCCGTCGTTGAATGCATAGAGCAGCGCCAGCGAGAGCACCTGCTCGATGTCGGCCGGAGAGTACTCCTCGGTGATGCGCGCAAACTCATCGCGCCGGCTTGGGGTGTCGAGCGAGGGGTCGTGCTGCTTCTTGTCGAAGTAGAGCGCCGCGATGTCCTTGCGGTCCTCGCGGTTGGGCAGCCGGAACACGATCTGGCGGCCAAACCGACCGGGTCGCGTCAACGCTTCATCCATGACCGAAGGTCGGTTGGTGGCGCCGATGAACATGATGTTGTAGGCAGGTGCCTTGAGGGCCGGGATGCGCAGGTTCCACTTCGTTCCGTTCATTCCGATGACGCGTGGGATGAACAGCCCGTCGAGCGTCAGATTGATGAGGCCGCGGCCCTGCCGCACGAAAAATCCCGGGTTGTCGATGCCGTCCATCAGCACGAGCAGCATGTTGAGACCGAGCTGCCCTCCGCCCATCATCCCCATCATTCCGCCCATCGCTCCCCCGCCCTGGCCCGAGCGACGCTGACCGAGGGCATCGATCTCGTCGATGAACACGACGCAACCGCCCCACACCTTCGCCCGCTTGCGGGCGGCGCGGACCATCAGGTACACGCTCAGGGCATCGATGCCGAGGAACATGCCGGCGAACGAGCCGCCGTTGGCGATGTAGATCGGAACGTTCAAGGAGGAGGCGATCGCTTTGGCGAGCATGGTCTTGCCGGTGCCAGGGGGGCCGACCATGAGCACTCCGCGCTCGCGCTTGCCACCCGCCTTGACGAACATCCGGCCGTGCTCGATGAGGTCGAGGATGCGGCGCATCTCTTTGACCGCGGCCTTCTGGCCGCGCACGTCCTCGATGCTGACGCCGAAGTTTGCGTCGTCCGGGTTGATGATCGTCTTGCCGATCCGCGTGTAGATGTAGAACGGCCCGAAAAAGAGCAGGAAGTTCGCGCCCAGCAGGAAGAAGAGGTAGATGAGCTGCGTGAAGACCTGGGCGAGCAGGGCAGGCAGCGCCAGGATGGCGTCCTCGGGGGCCAGCCCGAAGACGTAGAACATCGCAACGAAGTAGAGGACCGGGACGGCAGCGACGAAGAGAGCACGGCGCCAGAAAATCGCGCGGTTTGTCTCGACGGTGCGCTGCATCGTGTCCGACTCCGGAGACAGCCGCTCGTGGACGATCAGCCAGCGGCGCACCATGCTCAAAATGCCGCGGGTAAGCAGCATCGCGAGCACCGCGTAGGCCAGCGACCAGCCGATCCCCAGCTGGAGCGCGATGAATCCAAAGGAGAACGCAGTTGCGCCGACGAAGAACGTGAAGATCCAGAAGATGATCACGGCGGGGTCAACTCACTATACGTGTTGGGGTTGCGGTCGAGATGAAGACCGCGACCGCGATTCCGATGGCGATCAAAACGTCGCCCAGGCTGTACGCCTCAGGCACTGGATAGAGCGTGATCCAGTCCCCGAAAAAGTTGAGATTGGTACCGGAACCCATCACGGTGTATTGCCCGAGCGTGCCTCGGCGGAGCAGTGACCCGGCGATCTCAGGGGCCACCGGCATGCGGCCTCGATTGGCCGCGATCACGATCAAATTGAGCGCACTTCCGGCGGTGATGAGCCAGATTGCGGGCAGCCTGTTGAAGTTCCAGATGGTCCATGCCACGATCGCCGCCAGGGTGATCAGGTAGGCGTACTGGGCGCCCTCGATTCGGTTCAGCGGCGAGAGCAGGACGACCTCCCGCACCAACACCGCGACCACTATCAACCATGGCCATCGAAAGCGAATCCGTGCCAGGTTGGTGATGCGACCGCCGACCAGCAGACCCGCGACAACCCCGAGAACGATCGCGAGGAGGAACAGCAAAACTAGTGGTCTGTTCGGAAGCCGGCACGCCAAGGCGCGGCATGGGCGGCCGGAGCCAAGGAGGCGACGAGCACGCGAGGGAGCGCATCGCGTAGATGCGTGACCGAGCGCGCGCAGTAGACGACGCCGGCTTCAGCGCCCGCTCGGGCCCCCGCGAAATCGCAGATTTCGTGGGGTGGGCCGGCGCCCGGCCGTCCAGGTCGATGGATTGGCGGGCGTGCTTCCGGACGGACCACTAGGAACCGGCGGCGAGTCGAGACGCGGCGCCCGCGAGGACCTTGACTCCGACCGGCAGCGCGCTCTCGTCGATGCGAAATCCCGGTGAGTGATGCGCCGGCGGCGTGTCGCCCTCAGGCCTTGCGCCGAGCATGAAGTAGCAACCAGGAATTCGCGTCAGAAACTCCGCGAAGTCGTCGCTGACGGTCAGCGGCCGGCCGAGCACGCTGGCCCTGTCACCGATGAGCTCATCGCCGACCTCGAGGACTTTGCGAGTCACGTTCGGCTCGTTCATGAGCGGCACCGTTCCGTGCACGAGGTCGACGTTCGTCTTCACCTCGAACTCGCTTTCCGCCTCACGCAGCAGGTCGTGCAGGCGATCCAACGCCTGCTCGCGAAGCGAATCGTCGAATGTCCGCAGGCTGCCCTGGACCAGGACGCCGCGCGGGACGATGTTCCATGCGCCGTCGCTGCTGATGTTGCCGACGGTGGTGTGGCACTGGACGCCCTCGTGCTCGAGCCCTTCGACGATGGTGTGCAGGCGCTCGACGAAGAAAGCCTGAGCCGCGAGCACGTTGCCGCGGCGTCCCATCATCCCGCCGTGGCCGCCGGGCCCGGAGAACTTGACGTCGAACGCGTCGGAGCCGGCCCACAGCAGTCCAGGCCTCGTGACGACCGTGCCCGACTCCATGAAGCTCACGATGTGCAGCCCCACGACGACGTCTGGCCGCTGCTGTTCGAGGAGGCCGCGCGCGATCATCGCCTTGGCGCCTTCCACGATCTCCTCGGCCGGCTGGAAGACAAACACGTATTTGCCGTTGACGTCCCCGATCCGGTCGATCAAGGTGCGCGCGACGCCGATCATGATCGCCATGTGCGCGTCGTGGCCGCACGCGTGCATCCGGCCGTCGGTCCCCGAGGAGAAGTCGACGCCCGATTCTTCGTGGATGGGCAGCGCATCGATGTCCGCGCGGAGCATCACGGTCTTGCCCGGCCGGCCCGTGTCCAGCATCGCGACAGCACCCGTCTCCGTCGGACAGGTCTCGAGGTCGAGACCGAGCTCGCGCAGCCGTTCCTTCAAATAGAGCGTCGTCTCGTGCTCGCTGAAGCTGACCTCGGGGTGCTTGTGGAAATACCGCCGCAGGTCGACGACGTCGTCGAGCACGGACTTGCTCGGCAGCGGCGTCGTCGCGCGTTCGTCAGTCATGTAGGGTGACCAGGCTGTAGCCGCGCGCGGACGCATGCACAAAGGTCGCCCCGAGTCCCGGCTCGAGCTCGTCGAGTCGGCGCCGCAAGGTCAGCAGAGCCGAGTGGACGGTCGAATGCGCCGCGTTGTTGCGAAAAAGCCCCGCCTGGATGAGGTCCCGCGCCGTCGCCGGCTTGGAACCCTGGGCGAGGAACAGCACGAGGGCCGCTTGCTGCTGCGTCAGCCGAGTCTCGCGCTCGCCCATCTGCACCGTGCGTCGCGTCGGATCGAACACCAGCCTGCCGAAGCGGTAGCTCCCGGGTCGCCCTGTGCCGCGCTCCACGAGTCGCGCGGCCAGGTCGGAGTAGATGTGCGCCATGGGCACGTTGCCCTTGACGAAGTAGGAGCTGGCGCCCAGCTCGTAAGCCCGCCGGATGGAGGCTGAGTTGACCTGCGCCGCCGAGAGCACGATCACGGGCAGTCCCGGGTGGTGCTCGCGGATCCAGGTCAGGAGCTCGAATCCCGAATCCTCGCGCTCGTCCAGCACCAGGTCGAGGAGCACGGCGGCCACACGCTCGTGCTCCAGCAGCTCGCGAGCTTCAGCCACCGTGGCGGCAACCGAAGGCCGGTAACCGAGGTCGTGTAGGTCGATCCGCAGCTGCTGGAGCATGGCGGCCTCGTCCTCGACGACCAGGACCGAGGAGCCGAGGACGTCGGCCGGGCGGTAGACCTCCAGGCCCGGTGGCAATGGCGGCAGCCGGACCTCTCGACGGGTTCCGTTCTGTTTTTGGCGGCTCAAAATCCGATTTTCCAAGGGTGTCCCTACACTATTTTTAACGATTATTGACTACAGTAAAGTGGTCAAGTACGACTGGCTGGCCGCATACTTTGCACCGGACCTGGCGTAGTTGGAAAAACAAAGGGGTAAATTGGGGATGACATGGCGATTGAAGGTCCAGGGTGTGCTGATCTCGCTTCTCGTGCTGGGTGCGGTCGCGGCCGCGTCGGGCGCCAGCTGGATCGAGGCATATGCCTGGGGTTGGGGCTGGTAAGCAACTAGTCGGAGTCCCGGCGCTCTCGTGAGCGCCGGATCGCTACCGGGAGAAGGGCGTAGAGGTCCGCCCGGTCGACTGCTTTGCTCATGTATCCGACCACGTCCGGGTCATCCGTCCCTGACGGGAAGACCGGATAGGCGGTATAGAAGATGACGGGCACCTTCTGGCCGCGCGCGCGAAGCTCGTTCAACAAGCCCCACCCATCCATCGGCTCCGGCAGCATCAGATCGATGATCGCCACCTCCGGTTTGTCTGCCTGCGCCCTGACCAGGGCTTGGTCGGCATCCTCTGCCATCGACACTTTGTAGCCAAGCATCTTGAGGTCGGTCTCCAGGATCACGCGCCAGGCCCGCTCGTCATCGACCACCAGCACGGTAGAACCCCGAAGTTCCTCAGGAGTAGGCGCGATTGGTTTGGGCGGTGTGAACGGCATCGGGGGCCCTAGTGTGCCGCCAAAAAGGGCGCTGAAGCCTGCGTCGAAGCGCGCGGCGCCGCGCCACCATCGCCTTGGCTCCGGCCGCCCAGGTAGCGCCTATGCTGCGGAATTCCGAAGCGGCCCACTCTTGGCGCAGTATATCCGTGGCAATGGCTACCCCAGCTCGGCGTAACACTGGTTCCCACCGCTCGCCGACGGCGGTAAATCGAACCCTGACGCTGCCCACGGCCGGCGTCCGGCCGCGCGTCGTGGGCAAGGCGATAGGCCCTTCCGCCGGAGCGCTGGTCCAGGAGCTCGGCACGTGCGTCACCGAGGCCGACCTCGTCCAGGTCCTCTACCGCGGACTCCGGCCCCGGTTCGACTACATCACCATCAACCTGCAGGTTCTCGAGCGGCAGGGCTGGTATCACTCGCTGCCGATTGACACCGGCGTGCTGCAGGACGTGCGCCGCAGGCTCGTCGGCGAGTCGGCGTTCGCCCGCCAGTTCGCCCACCCCAAGACCACAGTGCTTCCGCTCGCCTCGCTCCGCCAGCTGACGGGCACGGGGCCCGGCGTGAGGGTACGCAGCAAGGTGGCGATCTGGGTCCCGGTCATGCACCAGGGCGAGCTGATCGGAAGCGTCATCTACCACACGTCTCGGAAGCGCCGCGTGCCCCCGGCCGAGCTCGCCTTCCTCGAAGAGGTGCACCGGAGCCTCGGCATCCTGCTCGCCAACGCCTCGCTCAACGAGCTGACGCGAAACCAGGCTCGGCGGCTCGAGGCCTTGAACAGCATCGCGCGAGCGATGACCTCGACCCTCGACGAGACGAGCGTTCTCGCGGGTCTTTACGCGACCCTCCGCGAGCTGCTGCCCGTCGACGCGCTCGAGATGATCACCCTGCAGGATGGCACCGACCGGGCGCGCTACCTGCGCATGGAGGGCGACTCCGTCCCGCGCTCGCGGTGGCTGCCTACCCGCTCGCCGCTGGTCGCCATCGCGCGTGACGCCGTGGCCAGAAACCGGCCCGTGATCGCCTACGAGCCGACGTCGTCGCTGTGGGTTCCTTTGAAAGAAGGCGGGGTCGGGCGCGGTGCTCTCGGCATCCGGTGCTCCCGGGCCTATGCCTATGAAGACTCCACCGCGGCGTTCCTCGAGCTGGTCTGCGACGAGGTGGCGCTCGCCCTCCGCAACGCCCGCAGCTACGAGGCGATCGAGGATCAGCGCCGCCGCCTCGAAGTCGTCAACTCGGTCGGGCGGCGGCTTGCGTCCAGCCTGGACCGCTGGTCGATCATGCGCACGCTGCGCGAGGAGCTCTCGGTCAACCTGACGTTCGACGGCTTCATCCTTGCCGCCATCACCCAGACCGCCGAAGGCCCGGTGGCCGAGGGCTACCAGTACGTCGGCGGGGTGGAGGAGGTCGTGCCGCCGGTTGCCCTGGCGGTGACCGGACCGTCCCGCGAGGCGTACGAAACCGGCAAGCCGGTGCTGGTGCGGAAGTCGCCCTGGGCGCGCACCTTCGAGGGCAAGGAGCTGGAGCGCGAGGTCTGGACGGTCGCCCAGGGCGCCGCAGTCTTCGTCTCCGGTCCGCCTTCCGACAACCGAAGGGTGTCGAAGTCGTTCGTGTGGGTGCCGGTGCTCAGCGGCGATCGGATCACCGCGATGCTCTCTCTGCAGTCGTACAGCGAGGACGCCTTCGACGACTGGCACGTCAAGCTCCTCCAGGACGTCGCCGCGCACGTGAGCCTCGCCCTCGCGAACGCCGACCACTTCGCTCAGGCGCAGACAGAGCGCGCCCGTCTCGAGGCCCTGCACCTGCTCGAGCTCGGCGTCGCGAGCGCGTCCGACGAGCGCCAGCTGTCGGAGGCGGTGTTCGCGGTGGTGGACGACTACCTCGGTTCGACGCACACGGTGCTCGCCTATGTCGACGTCGCCGGCCAGGTCGCCGGGTTCGCCGCGGCCCACGGCGAGCCTTCGACGCCGATCGGCCCGGTCGCCATCGAGAACGCTCCCTTCTTCCGGCGCATGATGGAAAGCGGGACGGAGGTGCTCGACGCGGTCGCCCATGAGCCGTCGGACCTGGGGGGCCCCATCGGCAGCTACCTCTTCAGCCGCTCGCCCAGTCATGTCGTGTGGGCGCCGATCACGCAGAACGATCGCGTCGTCGCCGGCCTCGCGGCGATGCGCAACGACGGCGCCCGCTTTCAGGCGACGCACGTGAAGCTGCTCGAGTCTGCGATGCCTGTCGTGGGGATCGCTCTGCGCACGATGCGACTTCACCACGCCAACGAGCTCGCCCTGGCTCAGTCGGTTCGCATCCAGGAGCTGGCGGCGCTCGCCGGCCACGAGCTGATGAGCGTGGTCGCCAACATCGCCGACCAGGCGCGGACGATGCTCGAGTGCGCGGGCGCGGTGTGCTGGGCGTTCGACACGGAGGGTCGGGTCACCGCGACACGCGGCAGCGGCGACGCCGCGGCCGAGGAGGTGCTGGCCTGGGCGGGCCTGAACGCCGACGACCGCGTAGCGCCGGCCGGGATCGTCAGCGGCACCGCCCACGACTACGCCTGGAACCTGGTTCCGCTGTGGTATGGCGACCGCCTCGTCGGTGCCATCGGCGCGGTGCATGCCTCGACGCTGGTCCCGGAACCGAGCGCGGCGGCGCTCGACTTTGCGCGTCACGCGGCGGTCGCGATCGAGAACGCCCGCCTGGTGGCGGAGACCCGCGGCCGCATCCGCACGCTGGAGGCCGTCGCGGCTTTTGCCGAGCTGACCCCGACCGAGCCCGATCGCGCGCGCTCGGAGATGGCGCGGCTGGTCAACAGGGCGCTCGCCGGGTCACAGGGCGAGCTGTGGCTGCTCGAGGACGGCGAGCTGGTGCGCCGCTCCGACGACGGCGACGCCTCACCCCGGGTGCCGGTCACCGACAGTGCTCAGCTGCTTCGTGCGCTCACTTCGTCCGCCGGAGCGCGACGCCTCCGGGCGCTCCTTGACCTCCTGGGGGCGACGCCCGACGCGTTCGCGATCCCGATCCAGGTCGAAGGCCGGCTCGCGGGTCTCCTCACCGCCCGCATCACCTCGGGCGGCGCGGAGACGCGAAGGCTCGCCGGCGTGCTGGCCGGCCAGGCCGCCGTCCTGCTTGGCCAGCTCGAGCTGGTGGACGCTCTCGACCGCGAGCGCCGGATGATGAACGCGATCCTTCGCCACTCGCCCGTGGGAGTGATGCTCGAGGACGCCGCCGGCCGGATCGTCTATGCGAACCCCGAGATCGAGGCGATCTACAGCCTCCAGGCGTCGGAGATGCCTGGACGCAAACCCGACGAGGTGTACGCGGCGGCGGGCGCGATCCCGGCCGAGGACGGCGAGACGGACGGGACGATCGAGCTGCGGATGCGCGAGCCCGACCGCACGGTGCACGTGCGCCGGGTCGTCATCCCCGGACTCGAAGGCGAGCCTGCAGGCGTGCTCACGTTGCACGAGGACGTGACCGTGCAGCGCCAGGCGCTCGAGGCGAAAGACCTGATGCTGCGCGCGATCGGCCACGAGGTGCGCAGCCCCGCGGCCGCGATGAAGAACACGCTCGCCGGGATCATGCAGTGGGACGACACCATCGACACGCTGGGACGGAGGACCCTCCTCCAGGAGGCCTACGAGTCGTCCGACCGTTTGCTCAGCCTGGTCGAGAGCCAGCTGATCATCGCCAAGCTGGAGACGCGCCACTTCGAGCCGACGCCAGAGCCGGTGGACCTGGCCGCGGCGCTGCCGGGCGTGCTCGCGGTTTTGAATCACCGTTACGCGGAGCGGACCGAGGCCGTCGAGGTGAACATGCCCGAGAACCTGCCGCCCGCCTTCTGCGAGCCGGCCCACCTCGCGCAGGTCCTGACAAACCTGATCGGCAACGCCCTCGAGTACACGAGCCGGTCGGTCCAGGTAGAGGCGCGACAGGTCCAGCGGGGCTGGCTCGAGGTCACGGTCGCGGACAACGGCCAGGGACTTCCGGCCGGCACGCTGGACACCGTGTTCGAGAAGACGGGTCCCGCCGGCCGCAGCCGCTCCCAGGGCGGACTGGGTCTGGGGTTGTACCTGTGCCGCCTGGTGGTGGAGCGCTCGTTCGGCGGACGGATCTGGGTCGCCGCGAGCGACAAGCGCGGCACCACGTTCAGGTTCACGGTTCCAGCGCGGATTCGCACGTAGCGTACGGTGGCGACTCCGACAAGAGATCGGGTGGCCAGGCGGGCCAGTTGCCAAGCGCGGCCGAGCACCGGAGCCAACGCACTCTGTTGATGCGTGAGGAGGGAGGAGCGGACACTTTTCGGGGTCCCTATGCCGAAGGCATGGGGGCAGTGGCCTGCGTGCGCGCCGGAGATCCGTCGCGGGGCGCCAGCCGGACGCTCCCGCTCCGTTAGACGCCCTGATGAACGCCACAGCGCCGTTGTGGGTTCGGGTCGGCGGGGGTCTGGAGTTCGTGCCCGACCATCTTCGGCACGGCCCGGCCGACGTTCAGTACCCGCCGCCGGGCGGCCCGTGGGAACCGCTCATGCTCAACGGCCGGCTCGTCGGTTGGGCGGAACGGGGTGGCCTGAGGGTCGCGCGGCAGTCGGCGGAGCTCGGCCAACGCCTGGCGCACGAGCAGCGCGACTACCTCCTTGGGCGCCTCGGCCACAAGCTTCGGTCGTCCGTGCTTGCTCTTCAGGAGTCCGCGAGGCAGGCTGCGTTCGGCCGCCCCGAGATGCTGGAGGGCCTGTTCGAACAGGCGCAGGAGGTGGGACGCAGGGCCGCAGGCCTTGAAGCGGCCGCGGTCGAACCCAAGGATGGCGCTCGGGGCGTCGTCCTTGGAGCGGTCATGAATCTCGCCCTGCCCGCCGCCACCAAAGATGTTCCCCCCATCGCCGCTGTGCTCGGTTCCGAGCCGTTGCTGGTGGAGGCGTTCAGCCGGGCGAAGGACTGGCTGCTCGGCGACTCCCTCCACGTCACCGCCCAGCCGATGGGAGCCTGGTGGAAGATCCGGATCACCACCCAGGGGGAGCGGACCGCGCTGCCGGTGCCCGAGCTCGGCGAGCCCCTGGTTCGGCTGATCGTCGATACCCAGCTGGATGGCTGGCTCGACGCGAGCCGGCCTGACGGGGCCGACATCTATCTGCCCGCCTACCGCCCTCGTTGACCTAGAGTCAAGGTCAGGGATCAGACGGTGGCTCTGGTCACGCGAATCGTCGCCCCCAACCCTGGGCCATACACCGGACCGGGCACCAACACGTGGATCGTCGATGCCGGGCCGGTCGTGGTCGTCATCGATCCTGGCCCGGACGATGACAGTCATCTCGCCTCGCTCAACGAGCGACTTGCCCAACGCGCCGTCGGCGTCGTCCTCGTCACCCACTCGCACCCCGACCACCTGCCCCTCGCGCAGCGATTCGCCGAGCAGCATCGTGCTTCCGTGCGGCGCCATCCCGACCTCCGCGACGGCGACATCGTGCGCGCCGGCAACCTCAACATCACTGCGCTCTACACGCCCGGGCACAGCGCCGATCACCTCTCGTTTCTGCTTGCGGACGATGGCGCGGTCTTCACCGGCGACTTGATCCTCGGCCAGGGCAGCTCGATGGTCACGTATCCGGAAGGCGATGTCGCGGCCTATCTCCGATCCCTGGACAAGCTCGCCGCCCTTCAACCGCGCGTTTTGTTTCCCGGGCATTGGGACCCGGTGCCGGATGCCATGGCCAAGATCGCCGAGTACCGCAACCATCGCCTCGAGCGCGAGGCGCAGGTGCTTGCCGAGGTGCGCCGCGGTGGGGGCACTGCGGCCGACCTGACCCGCCGCGTCTACGGCGACCTCGATCAAAAGCTGCTGGTCGCCGCGGAGATGACCATGCGCGCTCACCTTCGCAAGCTCGTCGACGACCGCGTGGTGCGCGAGCGTGGGGGTCTATTCGAAGCGTCGGTACAGTAATTGCCCGATGACGCCGATCCTTTCTCTGTCCGCGCCTGAACTCGAGATGTGGCTGGCGGGCCACGACCACCCCGCGTACAGGCGCAAGCAGGTCTGGACGTGGCTCGCGCGCGGGGCCAACTTCAGCGCCATGCGTGACATCCCGCGTGCGCTGCGCGAAGAGCTCGCACGTGATTTCCGCGCGACCTCGCTCCGCCCGCTCACCGCCCTGCAGGCCGACCGCGGGACGACCACGAAGACCCTCTACGAGCTCGACGGCGGGCATTCGGTCGAGGCGGTCGTGATGCGCTACTCCGACCGCTCCACGCTTTGCATCTCCTCGCAGGCGGGTTGTCCCATCGGATGTCCTTTCTGCGCGACGGGAAAGTTTCCGTTCGGACGCAACCTGAAGGCGCACGAGATCGTCGAGCAAGCGGTCGACGCGCAGCGCTTGCTGGCCGCAGAGGGCCGGCGCCTCTCGCACATCGTCTTCATGGGCATGGGCGAGCCCATGGCGAACTACGCCGCGGTGGTCGAGTCGGTGCGACGGCTCAGCGATCCGGACCTCCTGGCGATCAGCCCTCGCCGAATCGTCGTTTCGACCAGCGGGCTCATTCCTCGGATCGAGCAATTGGCCGAGGAAAGCCTTCCCGTCACCCTCGCCATCTCGCTTCACGCCGCACGCGACGAGCTGAGGGACGTGCTCGTACCGATCAACCGCAAGTACCCGGTACGCGACCTTGTCGATGCTGCGCAGGCATACGCGGACAAGACCGGCCGCCGCGTCAGCTACGAGTGGGTGATGCTCGCGGGGGTCAACGACACCGAGCGCGACGCCAAGGAGCTCGGTGTGCTGCTCAAGCGCAAGCTCGCGCACGTCAACCTCATCCCGTTCAACCCGGTCGAGGGCACGCCATACCGCGCGCCGGACCGCGCCTCGATCAGGTCGTTCAAAGGATTCGTCGAGGCGCAGGGCCTCAACGTGACCGTGCGCGACACACGCGGACGCGAGGCTGACGCCGCCTGCGGACAGCTCCACGAACGCGTCATGCGAACACGCCAGCCAGTCGAGGCGTAGCACGACCCTCTATACGGGGACGTCCGGCTTCAGCTACGCGTCGTGGAAAGGCGATTTCTATCCGAACACGCTCCCCGGCGCGAAGATGCTCGCCTACTACGCGGGCAGGCTCACAGGCGTGGAGCTGAACGGAAGCTTCTACCGCACGCCGCCTGAAACCACGCTTCGCAAGTGGGCGGAGGACACGCCTTCGAGCTTTCGGTTCTGCATGAAGGCGAACCGAGGACTCACGTATTCCGCCGAGGCGTTCGACAAGGTGGGCCTGGCGAAGATCTTCACGGAGAGGATCTCGGTCCTCGGCGACCGGTTGGGGCCCGTCCTCCTGCAGTTTCCGCCCACTCGCCAGAAGAACCTCGCGCTGCTGGACTCCCTGCTTGCCGCGCTGGGCCGGCCGGCTGCCGCAGAGTTCCGCCACGAATCGTGGTTCGACGATGAGACCTACGCAGTGATCCGCCGGCACGGCGGCGCGCTGGTCGTCACGGATGAGGCGAAGTGGCCTCGCGCCCCGCTGGTGGAAATGGGGCCTGTCGCCTACTACCGGCTAAGGCGTGGCTACCCAGGCGTCGCGTTTCGGCCGTGGATCGCGGAGATCCAGGCCGCGGTCGCGACACACGACGAGGTCCACGTCTACTTCAAACACGACTCGGCGTCGCCGGCGCTTGCGCGGCGCCTGCTCCGGCTCGCCGCAAGAGAATCGGGATCGCGATGACCGCGACGCCGACCATCAACGCTGACGCGAGCTGGGCCTGCCGCAATCCGAGGAAGACCGAAGGGTCGGTGCGCAAGTAACTGAGGAAGAACCGGCCGGCGGCGTAGACCCCGAAATAGATCAAACCCAGGACGCCATCTGGCAGGCGCGCCTTCAGACGCTGGTGAAAGGGGAGGATCGCGCCGAGGATGAGAAGGCACAGCACCATCTCGTAGGCAACTTCCGGATGAACGACCTTGCCCGGCTCGCCGAGCGTGTTCTGGTTGACGTACTCGACACCCCACGGGAGGTTGGTCGGCGTGCCGTGATGCTCCCCGTTGATGATGTCGCCGATGCGGCCGACCGTGAGTCCGATCATTGCGCCCGCGCCACCCGCGTCGATGATCTTCCAGAACGAGAACTTCGATCGCCGCGCCCAGATGTAGGCGCCAACCATCGCGCCGAAGAGCCCGCCCCACTGGCTGATGCCGCCTTCGGTCAGCGCCAACGCCCGCAGGGGGTTGCCCGAGAAGAGCCGGAAGTTCTCCCACACATATAAAAGACGCGCGCCGATCAGGCCGATCACGACCATCCAGGCGAGCCCGTCTCCCGTCCCTCGCAGATTCGGTACGTCCTTCTCGAGCAGCCAGAAGCCGAGGCGCGCCGCGGCGAGGATGCCCAGGACGGAGAACACGCCGTGCCATGTGATCAGCAGCGGCCCGATGCGGGCGATGTTCGGGTCGAGGTCGATGACAATGGTGAGCAGCATTCAGTAAGGCCCTTCCTGGTCGGGCTTGCCCGCCATCAAACGGCGGCGCTGATCGCGCGCTGGAGACGACCAAGCGCGACGTCCTTCGGCAGCAGGGCAAACGTGTAGTGGATGGGGAGCGAGACCTTCTTGCCGGTGACGATGTCACGAAGAGGGTTGTAGAACTTTCCCTTGCCGACGCCGGATTCGGCAACCGCCCGCTCCAGCTCCGCCTCGATGGGCTCAGGGGCCCACTCCACGCCCTGCAGTGCCTCGGCGGCCATTCGTACACGCCGCGCGACCTCTCCATCGATCGCGGGCGGGGTCGGATCGGTCCACAGGTAGTCGAGGTAGTCGACCGCCTGCGCCAGCTTGTGCAGTCGCGTCTTCAGCGCAGGCACCGCGCGCCGGAGCGTCGCCTCGTCGACCTGCGGCACGAATGGTTTGATCCGCAGCGCAAGCTCCTCATCGGACAGGGCGCGGATGTACTCGCCGTTGATCCAGTTGAGCTTCTCCCAGTCGAAACGCGCGCCCGCGTGCTGGACGCGCTCGAAGGTGAAGGCCTCGACGAGCTGCTCGAGGGTGAAGATCTCCTGCTCGGTGCCCGGATTCCAGCCCAGCAGGGCCAGGTAGTTGAGCAGCGCTTCGGGCAGGTACCCCTGCTCGCGGAAGAGCGCGAGGTTGCTTTCGGGGTGCTTGCGCTTGGACAGCTTCGAGCCGTCCTGGGCAAGGATCAGCGGCATGTGGGCGTACGCGTCAGGCCGCTCGTAGCCGAGCGCGTCGATCAGCATCAGCTGGTAGGGCGTGTTGGAAAGGTGCTCTTCGCCGCGAATCACGTGCGTCATCTTCATAAGCGCGTCGTCCACCGGGCTGGCGAACTGATAGGTGGGGTACGTGTCCGACTTGATGATGATGAAGTCGCCGATGAGGTCGCCGTCGAAATGCATCTCGCCTCGCACCATGTCACGGAACCGGATGTCACCACCGGGCACTTTGAAGCGCACGGCGAAGACGGTGCGTGCCTCAGGCGGGTCGAGCAGGCAGCGCCTCGAGTATTTGTAGGGACGCTTCTCGAGCTGTGCCTGCTTGCGCTCCGCCTCGAGCTCTTCGGCGGTGCAGTAGCACCGGTAGGCCTTGCCGTCCTTGATCAGCCGCGCCGCCGCTTCGCGGTACTTGTCGAGTCTCTCCGACTGCCGGTACGGCTCGTGGGGGCCACCTTTGTCGGGGCCTTCGTCCCAGTCGAGCCCGAGCCAGCGCAGGCTTTCGTAGATCAGCTGCTCGTACTCGGGCCGGTTGCGCTCCATGTCCGTGTCATCGATGCGGAGCGCGAACGTGCCGCCGCGCTGGCGCGCAAACAGCACGTTGTACAGCGCGGTGCTTGCGGTTCCGAGGTGTGCAAAGCCCGTCGGGCTCGGCGCGATCCGTACGCGGACTGACACCGCCATATCCTACGGAGTGCCTTGCGACGGAGGACCGACGCATGTTTCGCGTCATCGACGGCCGGAGCCAAGGAGAGGGTGGCGCTAGGAGGAGCGCAGCCAAAGCTGCGGGACGACGACGCGCCGGGCCCCTCGACGCTGGCTTCAGCGCCGCGGCGCCAGCCGCCGCGCCCGGCCGTCTAGGACGCGAAGATGCGAGGTACTTCCGGCGCAAGGCACTCTGTGTCTGAGGCGGCCGGATGGCTCGCTCTTGTCGGCGGTGACGAGTTCAAGCCGGGCAATGAAGAGCAGGACCGCATGCTTGCGGCCGCCGCAAAGCGAGGCCCGGCCTATGTGGTGCCGACAGCCGCGGCGCGGCAGGGTCCGCAGGATGCGGTGGACCACGCGACCAGCTGGTTCAAGACGCTGGGACTGTCGCTCGAGGAGCTCCCCGTGCTCAAGCCCGCCGACGCCAACTCGAAGGAGCTGGCCGCGCTCGCGCGCGGCGGAGGCTTCTTCTACCTGGTAGGCGGAGATCCGGGCCTGGTGGCTCAGGTCTTGCGCGGCTCGCGCGTCTGGACGGCGATGTTCGACGCTTGGCGCGACGGCGCGTCGCTCGCCGGGTCTTCCGCCGGCGCGATGGCGCTGTGCAGCCACACGCTGATCCGGGCCAGCTGGCCGAACCGCTTCAACCGACGGCCCAGCGACGCCCTGGGCGCGGTTCCCGACACTGCGGTCCTTCCGCACTTCGACACCTTCGGGTACCGCTGGATCGAATCGGCCCAGCGCGAGCTGCCGCAGGTGACCCTTTTGGGCATCGACGAGCGCAGCGCCGCGCTGTGGACCGGCGGGGAGTGGCGAGCGGCGGGACCAGGCTCGGTGACCGTGATCGACGGCTCGGAGACGGCCACCTTCAAAAGCGGGACGAAAATCGCCGGGCTCCCGGACCCCGTCCGTATGCTTCCGGATCAGTGATCGAGGCGGCGCAGGCGAAGACGAAACGGGTCAGCTCCGGGTTTGTCGACCTTGGGTCGCTGCGTGTCCACCAGATGCAGGGCGGCCGCGGCGCGCCCGTCGTTTTCATCCACGGCCTCGGCTCATCGGGCTACATGGAGTGGCGGCACAACCTCGAGCCGTTCGCGACGAGGCATCGCGTCCTGGCGCCCGACCTGCCTGGATACGGCCGCACCGACAAGCCGCGCGCCCGCTACACGATCCCGTACTTCGCGAGGTTCCTCCAGCGCTACATGTACGACCGCGGTCTTCGCTCGGCGACCGTCGTCGGCGCGTCGCTCGGCGGGCGCATCGCTCTGGAGCTCGCGCTCGAGGAACCGAAGCTGGTCCGCAAGCTGGTCCTCGTCAACACGCTTGGCCTCGGCCGGCCGCAGGTGCGCATGGCGCAGATGGCGTATGGCCTGGTCACGATCCCGCGCGTCGGCGAAGCGGTGATGGGATTTGCGCGCGACGCGCTTGCCTGGGCGCCGCGACAGGTGATCCGCCGCGTGGCTGGTCGTTACGCGGGGACGACCGCCGACCTCGCGCAAACGATGGACGACACCTACCTCGACGACCTGCGCGAGATGTACGCCGCCGATGGATTTCACAACGCCTACCTCTCGACCGTGCGGTCGCTGGTCAATCCGCGCGCGCTGTTCGGCGGCCATCACGACGTGACGCGGCGGTTGAACGAGCTGAAGATCCCAGTGCAGCTCATCTGGGGAGCCGACGATCCACTGTTTCCGTTGGCGCACGCCGAACGCGCGCACGCATTGATCGAGCGCTCGCAGCTCGCCGTGATTGACGGCGCGGGTCACTCGCCGCAGGCCGAAAGGCCTGCAGAGTTCAACCGCGTGCTCCATCGATTCCTCGACGGCTAGCCCTCCGGACCAAGACCGCTACAGGAGTCCCGAATACCGGGAGCTGGTCGCCGGACCGCTCGACCCGCTCGTCCATCCGACGCCGATGGATCCGCCGCGCTTCTACCTCTTCATCCGGCGCCTCGTCCGCTGGATCGTCACGCACCTGTTCCGAGTTTCGTTGACGGGGCTCGAGAACATCCCGAAGCCGCCCTTCATCATCGCGGCCAACCATCAGGCGTGGTTCGACCCCGCTTTCATCATTCCGTTCTTTCCGGAACGGCCGTTGATCTACACGATGGCCAAGCGGGAAACCGTGTTCAATCGGGCATGGAAGCGCAAGCTGCTGCCGCTGATCGGGGTCTTTCCGATCTCGCCGAACAGGGGCGAGCTCGATGAGCAGGGGCTTCGTACCGTCTACCACCTGCTGGAGCGTGGTGGAGTGCTGCTGATCTTTCCGGAGGGGCGCTACTCTCGTGGCCGGGCGCTACGGCCGCTGAAGAACGGGATCGGTTACTTCGCCCTGCAGGCCGGCGTGCCGATCTGCCCGGTGGCGGTTCGGGGAACGGACTCGCTTCGCCCGTTCAGCCGGGTCGAGGTCTCGATCGGCCCTCCGATCCTGCCCGATGTGCCCGCTTGGTGGGAGCTGAGCCGGCGGGTGTCCAGCGTGGTCGACAGAGTCCGCACCTCGATCGCGACTGCCCTGGCCAGGCGCCGGGCATAGAATCTGGCGGTTTTGCATCTGGTCATTGGTGCCGGCGAGTTTCTCGGCCGGCACGTGTCTCGCGCGCTAGCCGAGGACGTCGCGGTCATCGAGCTCGACAGCGACGCCGACGACGAGACCCTGAGCGACGCGGTCACCGGCGTGGAGGTGGTCGTCTTCTGCGCCCAGACGGTCGTGCCCGGGCACCGCGTTCGCTATCGGAGGAAGCCGCCGCACCTGCTGGAGCGCGTGGTCGAGGCTTCGCGGCGAGCTCGCGTCCGGCGCATCGTCCACGTCTCGACCGCAGACGTATACGGATCCGGCCACTTCACACGGATCGCCGAAAAGTCGGAGCTCAAGCCGACGTACGCGTACGAGAAGGTCAAGCTCTTCGAAGAGGAATGGCTGCTCGCGGCGGCGGATGACCTCGAGGTCGTCGTCGTCCGGCCGGCGCACGTTTTCGGGGCGGGCGAGGACTGGATCCTTCCTCGACTGATGGCGGCCATGGTCCAGGGCCGCGTCCGGCTTCCTGGCGGAGGGCGCGCCAAGCAAACCTTCGTCTCCGCAGAGGACGTTGGGCGCGCGTGCCTCGCGGCTTCGGATCGCGGCCGCCCCGGCCACCGCTACCTGGTCGGCGGATTCGACTCGACGTGGCGCGAACTTCTGACCTCGGCCGCGCGCGCCGTGGGTTTCGCGGCCGAGGTCTCGTCGATCCCGTACGACGTCGCCTTCCTCAGGGCGCTGGGCGCCGAGACGGTGACCCCGACGGGAGGCGCCGTGTGGCCCGGCACCTACGCCATCGATGTGCTCGGCAAGCCGCGGTACTACGACGACTCGCATTCCCGGCGCGAACTGACGTGGTCGCCGTCGGTCGGCAGCTTCGAGCAGGAGATGCCGGCGATGACCCCGTGGCTTTCGAGGCTGCCGGAGGTCGCCGCCGCGCTGGCCGAGCCGGCACCGTTGGTGGCCGGGCCCACGAGCCGGCCGGGCCGCCGTCCCCAGTAGCGGGGGAGGAGCGGCGGGGCTACTTCACCGCAAGACAGGTGATCGTCTTGAAGACTCCGTCGATCTTCTGGATCTTGTCGACGATCAGCGATCCGATCGAGTTCACGTCGGGGGCTTCACACACGGCGATCACGTCGTACTCGCCCGTGATGGCATCGGCGGCGGAGATGCCCGACACGCCTTCCATCTTCTTGGCCACCTCGAGTGCGCGCCCCGGAGACGCGTTGATGAGTACGTACGCCTTCATCGCCTAACCCCCAACCTGTTCTCTGGACGGAACCGCCTCAGCGTATCGCTTCAGCGCTTGTTTTTCCGGGTGCGCTTGTCGGCCAGGTGCTGGGCGAGCTTCTTGATGCCAGGGTTTACCGACACGACCTTGGGCCCGCGCACCTTCTTGTCGCGGGCTTTGTTGCGGGCGCTCTCCCGCGGCGCGACCCGGTCCAGCTCGTCGCTCAAGCGACTCAGAAGATTGCGGGGACGATCGCCCGCTTGTGGATGCCGGAGCCGAGGAGCTTTTCGCCTTCGCGACATTCGACCTCGAAGTGCAGCTTGTTGCCCTTGACCTCGGTCAGGCGGGTGGTCACGACGATCGTGCGCCCCGGCGCTGTCGGCGCCAGGTGTCTGACGTGAACCTCATAACCGACGGTTGTCTGTCCCACCGGCAGCATGCGTTGTACCGAGCGATGGCTGGTGAGCTCCATGAGGCCGATCATCGCGGGGGTCGCGAACGTTCCCTTGCCGCCCACGTGGTGGGTGAGAAGGTTTCCCTCGACCACGCGCTCGAGTCGTCCTTCGAGGCCTGGCTGAATACCCTCGATCGTGTCCACCCTATAAATTGTCGTCAATGACAAGGCCTTCGGTGCGCAAGGCGATCTTCCCGGCCGCGGGTCTCGGCACGCGCTTCCTGCCCGTCACCAAAGCGCAGCCGAAAGAGATGCTGCCGCTCGTCGACAAGCCGACCATCCAGTACGGCGTCGAGGAGGCGATCGCGAGCGGGATCGAGCAGGTCATCATGGTCACGGGCGGCGGCAAGCGTGCGATCGTCGACCATTTCGACCGCTCGCTCGAGCTCGAGCACTACCTCGAACAGCGCGGCAAGAGCGACCTCCTGCGCATCCTGGCCGAGGTCGACGACCTGAGCAACCGGCTCGACATCACCTACATCCAGCAGAAGGAGCCCCTCGGGCTCGGGCACGCGGTCTGGACCGCGCGCCGGCAGGTTGAGGGCGAAGCCTGCGCCGTCCTGCTCGCCGACGATGTGATCCTCGGCGAGGAGCCGTGCCTGAAGCAGCTGATCGATGCCCACCGCACGACGGGTGCCACGGTGCTCGCGGTGAGACGCGTGCCGAAGAGCGAGGTGAGCCGCTACGGGATCATCGCCACGGGTGGGTCCAAAGGCGGGATACATGAGGTCGTCGACATCGTCGAGAAGCCGCCCGCCGACGACGCCCCTTCCGACCTGGCGGCCCTCGGCCGCTACGTCCTGCTTCCGGCGGTGTTCACCGAGCTGGACCGGGCGGAGCCCGGCGCGGGCAACGAGATCCAGCTGGTGGACGCCATCAAGCGCACGATCGGCCGCCAGCCCGTGGTCGGGGTCGAGTTCGAAGGCGACTACTACGACACGGGCACCGTGCCCGGGTATCTGAGGGCCAATCTGATGCTCGCGATGAAGCGGGAAGGCCTGCGGGATGAGCTCGCCCCGCTGCTCCGTGAGCTGCTCGAAACCCCAGTTCAGGACCCCGCTCCCCGCAGCCTATAATCGATACACGCTCTATGAGCCGCATCCCCGCCCGAGTGATTTACCTATGGCTGTTTCAGGACGAAAAAGATTCGACGACGACAAAGTTGTTCGGTATGAGACCGCGGAGAAAGACTTCGAGGTCGAAGTCTCGCGCACCCTCAACAAGTGGTGCGTCACCGTCTACCAGCAGCCGGACCGCCAGATCCTGGTTCAAGACTTCTTCCCGGAGCGTTGGAAGGCGCTCGCGCGGGCGCAGGACTTCATCCGACTCCTGAACCAGCGCAAGAAGAAGGAAGAGGAAGGCCT
>WNGO01000370.1_pt1 | contig 48164 bp, 68 predicted proteins | sample 5400511 | NCBI WGS metagenome assembly WNGO01 (sample SAMN13153380, study PRJNA577476) | soil metagenome | isolation source: 20 cm soil or saprolite under Garry oak tree replicate 2 | place: USA:California | collected 2016-06-15 | reverse complement strand
CGACAGTAACTACCGAAGGACTGACAGAAGATGCGAAAGACGGACTTGCCCCAGCGCTGGCTACGCCAGAGGCGTTGATGACCTTAACTTGACCTGCACAAATATCTCCGATCTCCTCGCCGGATGAATCATCAAACCAACCCTCGAATGTCGGGTCCGTTATCGCCTCACATAATTCATGACTAGCCGGTACTGTCGTAGAGCCTAGAATATCGCCAGGGACAAATTGACAACCAGCGCAATCATCATATGGATCTACTGCGTAGACTATGCCTTCATTGGTGACGTTATGATATCCGCAGAACTGTTGACAAGAGGCATCGCCTTGCAAAGTGACTTTGATTCCGGAAGGTGTAAATACGAAGTATAAGGAGTTCGCTCCAAAACCAGGTACGAAGCCTTCGTTGATTTGACTTCGTAGAAAGTTTTGTATATCAGAATCATCTACAGATGAAGGCATCTTTGCATCTACGATCAAAGCTCCGTTGAATTCACCACGGCCTATATTAATACCCGGAACGGAGTACTCTGAAAGTTGATCTAGAAGCGAAGATTGAAGAACGAAGTCGAAGAAATGAACAATCTGTTCCTGTAGAGGATCGGATGTCCAAGCATGTCCCCAGAAAATCAAGAAGACTTCTGCATTAGCGAGAACTGGACCACCGTGGTAACTTAGCTTCGCCCGCGCTCCGCGATCAGCCTTGGACTCTATGACATGTCTTGGATGAACAACTCTTAGAGGCATCTTATCCTTTCATTTAGCTCCGCTCTTCTCTCACTGCCGAAGGCTATTTAAAATGGCGAAGTCTCTCTTCGGCTTTCACAAACTGTTCTTCTAATACCCACTCTCTAGCAACTAACTCGTTACGGATTCTCGACCTAGCATCTGTATTATCTCCTTCGGAACGAACATGACTTTTCATTAACTTGACCTCGGAGAGACGCGCTTGCGCCTCGATGAATTCAAATTCTCTTTTTAAGAAAGGCTCTATCGCCTCTTCAATATCCATATGCCCTATAATATGATGTTCCCCGGCTCTTCGGTTACGCTCGTTAATTCCGAGAATAACGCTCATTATAGCCGCTGCCAACCTGCCCTCTGGGGTCTCGGCCCTCTCGTAGCGCGGTCCATTCATTCTTTACCGAAGGCCCATTGGGCAAATCCTCCTGACAAAACTGCCAGAGCACCTAATACTATTTCTAGCCCATGACTAGTCGCCTGTTCCACTTTGCCTAAGGCAATTATGGATGCCAGTATCACTAACGAAGCTAAGATGGCGAAGCCATAAATCATCTTTATCCGTAGAATATCCATAGGCGAAGCCATAATCCGCTAGGATGGCGTAGCCATACGAAGTATGCGAAGCATAGCATAGCTTCGCTACGAAGTCAAATTTTTCTGTAAAAAACTGTCTGTAAACTACTGATTCTGAAAGACTTGGCCACACTCGAAACATGAAACAAAAAGTGTTTGGATTATAAACGGATACTCCGTATCCTAAAAAAAATTATCCCTTGGGAAAAATGGAAAAAATTTTCCGCACGGTCTCCAACCGACCCGAGAAAAAGCGCGTTTTTGTGCCTACGTCATGCTGCGGACACTATATATGAGTACTGCGAATATATGCAAAGCGTATAATCCGCATTTTGCGGGTTTCGTTAGCATATCGCATAAGTACAGATATAAACTCCGTTTGTCTTGCGATACTCTTCGAGTATCCGTAAAGTCAGAGTCGATAACATAGACTTGGGTGGCTTTACGAAAAAAGGAGAAACGCTATGGCAAACGAACTGTTCACAACTCGGTCTGGCAAGCAGATTCCTATTCCGTCGTATGTGATTCTGCCCGAAACAATGGTCAGCATCCTCCGGCTGAAAGAGGATTTTGAGAAAAGAAACGAACACCTTTCTCTACACGGTGTTATTCTCGACATTCTCGACAAAGGAATCCGCCAAGTTCGCAACCAATGGAAGAACGGCGACCTATCAAAGAATCGCCGTGACTTCGCAAAGACTGTGGCGCCGTACATGATTAACCCCGCAAAGTATGCGGCAGATATTGCCCAACTTGCGAAGAGGTACGGATTAGTCAACGGCGAGCAAGTGGACTTGTCCGACACGACCGAGGAAGAAACCGACGAACCGACGGATAATCCAACTGACGAACAGTTGGAGAAAATGACCTCGCCCGAAGAGGCGTGAGTCATCCGACGGGAATCGGGCGAGACCGGAGAGTCTCGCTAGGCAAACGGAGAACAAAGGAGATTTATGAAATTTGATACGGGGAATCCCGTGCCAGCATATCTCATTGGCACCATAACGGGCATGATCCTCTTTGCCTTGGCAATGTGCCTATGACAAACCTGGACAAAAACCTGAATAAAATACGCCTTGACCTTCTGAAAAAGAAGGCCGAGGCGGATTCTCGTTTACTGCCTACGCCGTCCACTCTGCGGGAGCCGTCGGCTAACGAAAAGAATACCCAATGGAAGCCACGGAACTGGGGCCTACTATTCTGTCTGCATAATAAATCCTATTTTGAATGCTGCGCAGCATGTAAACGTGACAAGAAACGCGCTCGCGCGGAATATGAGGCATTCCTCAAACGTCACAGTTTATAAAAAACAGTTTATAGAATCACCGGAAGTGTTTAGAAACTAAACGCATCCGAGGAAATTGTATGTTTTGTGTGATGTGACTTCTGAGAAGTCACTCTATAGAGAGAGTAAAAATATCGTATTCAGTCACACTTCGCACACTGTATGCTTCGCATAAATGATTGATTCTAAAAGAAATAAAAGCACTTGACAAGAGTCTCTTCCTGTGCTAATCTTGTGAAATAGTAACGGATAGCTTGGCTTCGATCATATTAGGCTTTTTAGACATCCGTTTATCATTCATAACAGTCGAACCAAAAAAAAGTGCTATATCATGTGAACGGATATAAGGCGCATATCAGTTAGAACAAGAGCTTTGCCAAGTTCGGAAGAACTATGATAAAAAAGATTTATCACCCGCTATGCGGGAGAAGTTATTATTATGCGTTGATATCCAAAAGATTCAACAAAGAGATAGGCGGTAAAACGCTCCGCGTCAAAGTTTATATGTGTCGGCATTGCGCCGAAGAATTCAGTGATTTGGATATAATGGAGCACGAGGCTTCGGCTCCGCCGATTGACATAACAGAAATGACCTCAGAAGAGCGTAGAGAATTCATAAATAAACTCTACTCCAAGAACAAGGATTCAGATGGAAAACCAAGTTAGTAGCATTTGCATCTGCGGTCGTTCTTACCTGCATTGCAAACAATGTGGTAAAAGAGGGCCGTATTATAAGAAATACCGCTCTTTAGAACTAACGGCCCTAAAAGGGCGAGAAGTAAAGGTTTATGGACATTCCTGCGGAGTGGAATTCTCAAGTGAGGATACCTGTGCAGCACCAAAGGTTGCCGTTAATATATTAGAACAGGAAGAATTTACTCCAGGTTCCCTAAATCACGCTCAGGCGCTTGCCAAATGGGTGGAGGAAAAGCAGAGGGAAAAGAAATGGGACCGCGTTCGCGTTTATGTCGAGGCGCAAAAAGCAGGCTGGCATCTAGAAGCCTTCCCTGAGATGGACGAGGATGTTAGACAGGCTTTGGAAGAGGCAGGATTGTTGAAAGGTGCTGGTGTTGAAAAACAGATTACGGTCGCCGTAACACCTGCTGAGGACCAGGCGCCTTCAACTCCTTCGGAGCCTATTCCTCTCGAAGATATTATTAAGCAGATGCAGGAGGATTCTAAATAAAGAATTTCAGAAAAGAGAGCTCCAAATGACTAAATATGATTTCTTTACCGTCTTGGTTCTTTGCGGTTTCTATGTTTTCGTCCAACTCGAAAAGTGGTATGATCGAAAGCATCTTGATGAATGGTGGAAGAAGGCTGATCCGAATTGATGTTTCTTAGATTAGACCAAACTAACTCAGCCCGAGGTTCCGATGATTCGTTCCTGTAAATACTGTCTGTCACAAACACATCTTTGTCCTCGATGTGAAGGCCCTGTTTTAGTTCGTCGTATTAACGAATTCGTTCACGGCTCCGTTTTATCAACTTCGTTAATTCTTTGTACTAACCTCAACTGCCAAAACTACGGCACATTCAAACAACAAACAATAGAAGCAGTCGAAGTCTATATATGCGATGAATGCCAAAAGAGGGAGAGTGCCGTTAATGAGTAGCGGTGCTGGTGTCTTTTCCTTCATCGTTTATTACTGCACTGTAGTTGGCTTAACGGAGTTAATAGCTTTGCTTATCAGAACTTTAGATAATTCTAAGCGAAGCTAAGTTATTGAAAAGGAAGTGTTTAGAGTTTAAACACTTTCGACAAAACTTGACTTTCTTAGCAGCTATGCTAAACTGTTCAAACGCTAGACTGTTCAACGGTTTAGTTTAAAATCAAATCGAAGAAAAAAGGAGAAACAAAGATGGCCACGCAGTACAACGAAACCCGCGTCAACTACAGGATCAAGGAAGCCGATGGGAAGTACGGCGAAACCGAGATTTCTGTCAAGGAAGACAAAGTATCGGAAGTCATGGAAGAGTTGGTAACCGAAGGTAAGGGCCGCGAAGTCGAGGTCCTGGCTTCGCAGACCTTTACTTTTCACGAAGTCTCCGAGACCGAGCCTCTCACCGACTTTCAAACCTTCGTCCCCGATGTTTCCGAGCAAGCTAATTTGATTAATCGGGCAATCGTCCTTAAACAACAGCAGTACGTTCGTCGTCTACTGATGGCCAAAGACTTCACTCCGGTCGAGGGTGCCTACGACCTCAGCGGCGTCATCGGTCAGAAGTCCGAGCGTGTCACGGCATCGCCTGAAACCAAGGCGGCTAATGCCTTGAGCAAGCTCCTTGGACGGAACGTCTCGACCGACGAGTTGGCCAACATCATTGCCTCTCTCGGCGCCGCTGCTGCATCGGCGTAGTCGAGTAAACGGAATCCTTTCGTGTAGGGTAAGCTAGGTTTATTCCTAGGACTTACACGAAAGGCGCTTAGCCATAGCGGCGTTGGGGTTAGTATTAGTAGGTTTCTTATTCCTACATGAAAACGCCCCAACGACGAAGTGGCTAACTTCGTTAGTTAGTTATTTCAACCTTCGGTTAGAGACGACCGCGGTGTCTAACGTAGTTAAGGAGCGCGGGTTTATATTAAATATAGTTAGTATAAAATATAGTTAACAGAAACACGTAGTTAACAGAAGAAGTTAACAGGAGAAACGAGGGCGTAGAGCATGGCAGATAGTAGTCCCTTGCCGCGGGAATTGATCCCGCTCCTTGGATTTCAAACTTTATCGGCTATCTCCTAGATACGCCCTCAAATCTATGGCTAAAGCGAAGAAATATTTAATGACTGAATACGAATTAAAAGCATTCGTAAAAATAAATGGCTTAAGAGGCAGATATCTAACACTGCCTGAGTTTAGGGAAAAAATAAACAAATTGGTAAAGGAACTGAAGCGGAAGGATAAGCAAAATGGCTAAGGCGCAGCTTTTTTGGGACACATCCGTCCAAGCCTATCGCCTCAAGATGCACGGCGATTGGTCGAAGACAGAGAAAATCGTTGACTTCCTTAAAAAACAAATTCCACATTCCGACAGGAATCTGGACGTTCAAATTGACCCTAAAACTCAGAAGAAAGATTATACCTGGACCTTCACTGAGAAATATTTCGATGGTACGGTCAAATTCCTTCATTTAGTCTTTGGCTCTGGTGAGGTTGCTGTTATCACCAGACAACAAGTCGAAGCTGCACAGCAACCGCGTATGTCAATGACCACAAATGGAAATACGCCGCAGGCTCAAGCCTGTTATGAATTCATGAAAGCCATTCCATTCGAGGCAGCCCAAAAGGCTTACCGCGAAGCGGCTACACGGCTTCACCCCGATCGCGGCGGTTCCATGGAGAAGATGGCGTTAGTAAACTCTCTGTGGACAAAAATCGAAAAGGAGATTTATGGACAGTAAGCGAGTCAAGGCCGTCATCGACCTTCACGATTATCTAACAGGTCTTGGGAAAGACCGTCCAAAAGTCAGTTCTTTTCTCAAAGAACTCTCCATAAACCCAGAAACAGCATGGGACGCCGTCATCCTAACCGCGAAGGCTATTCAACAGACGTATCCTGAATATGCCACACAGATCGCCAATGATTTGTTTAAGCTCGGTATAATCATTGGCTACAAATATGGAATCAAGACATTCATGGATAAAGAATTTGGTCTCTCCGACCAAGATCATAAGGAAGATCCTGATCCTAAAAAGAGGAGCAATTAGTTATGGCTAACGAACTAACGAAAGCAAATAAAATAACCGTCGGCGGTGGGCTACATTCGAGGCTCAAAGCCGCCGAAGTCCTCAAGGAAATCGTTCCACAAATAGATCCCAAAGGAATGCCCAACAGACTGGCGATTATCGCCGATTTCTCCGGTTCTATGGGCGAAGGAATAGACTCAAGAGGAAATAAGTCTAAACTAGAGCTTTTAAAAGAAGCCGTCCAAGACTTCTCCATGCGTTCTAATCCTGCGGATACGGCTATCGCCGTCGAGTCTTTCCCTACGGGGTTCAGAATCAACCTAACAGTTAATAACCAAGAGATTTATCTCAAAATGATGGAGATAAAGACTCTCGGTGATACGCCGATGGGATCGGGAATGCGTGATGCGATAGAACTTCATTCTCCTACAAGATGTATGCTTATCTCCGATGGAGAGCAGACAGACGGCGATTTGTGTTTCGAATATGCCAATCTCTACAAACGCAAAGAGATCATCTGCGACACGGTTCACATCGGTGATTCAACGCGCGGAGAAGAGACTCTCAAAAGAATCGCCGAGATCACCGGTGGTCTCTACCTAAAGTTTAGGGACGTAAGTTCCTTCAGCCAGAACTTCCATTATCTTCTCCCCGCAGAGCGTGCCGCAATAGCAGGTATGCTTCCCTACGAAGTAGCGAAGCTGCTTGGAGCGGATGAGGTGAAATAATGGAGAAGAAATGGCTCGTTACAATCCGAGTTACAGACGACTGTGATCCAGAGCCTCTTGAAAAGAAATACATAGAGAATATGGTAAAACAAGACGTAGCTGGACATGAAAGTGGGGTTACCTGCGAAGTAATAAAGATTGAGGAAGAACAATGACAATAGAAACCCTACAGCCGTATCCAGGTACTTTTTGTTCTCGATATGGCTTCTATAATCCACAAACGCAGCAAACGGAGTTTGGCTATAATTGTGGCACAATCCAAACCATCAATGAAAACGGCGAAGTTGATGGCACCTTAGCATTTCACATCTTGGTCGGCTCAGATGGAACAGGTTTGTTTCAAAACGGTAGTATCATCAAGAGTAATCTATCCGATCAAATCGTATTCACATCGAGTAATTTTACCGGCTCTCTCAGCGCTTATTCACCAATCGAATGTGCTTATGTAACTCAAAGAAACTGCTTCGCAGCCACCGTAACCGGCGACTTTAGCGGTATTTATCCCGACGGAACTACGCTTAATGGCTCCGTAAAGGCGACTGTCAAAAGGTGGTTTCAAACTGGGCGATTTGAGCATGTTACCAAGTACCAAGTCAATGATGGGACACTTCCTGCCCCAACCAAAAGTTGAGAAGGGGAGGAGCGGATGGGGCACAAGTACACGCAGGATGAACAGATGGAATCAAAGATCCGTAGGATTGCGCGAGCCAAGCGTAGAGCAAGTCAGTTCGTGCGTCGTGTCAGGATGCTGGAAGTCAAGTTGTACGATATGAAGATTCGCCAGCGGAGCGAAGCGGCGCCGGTTAAAGCCATGGCAGCAGGGAGCAGCGAATGAGCGAGCCAAACGTATTCGCAACCGAAGGCGACGAAGTGATGATACGAGCCACTGTCATTGACGCGCACTGGGCCGATAAGAAGCTCTACAAAGTTAGGATTACGAGAGTCAGGCTACCAGCTCAGTTGGAAACAGATCATGAAATATGGGTACATGAAAAGAATTTGCGTCTACCGGAGCAGCCATGAGCAATGTAGCCGAAGGCTTTAAAAAACAGGAATCCAAAAGCTGGCATCCAGCAGAGTGGAGTTCTCGCCGTCAAAGCGAGTACATCGAGCACGTGCTAAGGCAAGCCTATGCAGAATTAAGCTGGTGGCTTGGAGAACTAAAAGCCAGTTCTGCGATAGCAGAGATAAGACGAAGAATCGACACTATGAATAGGAGATCCAGTGAATGACATTACAACCGCGAAGCTAGCCGATAAACACCTAGCGGTTCTAGCTACGCTACAAGTTAAACTAGCTTCGCTAGGAGTAGAAGGTCACTTTCTACCTTCGGTATCCGAGGGTCCAGTCGTAACCTTATACAGATTCGTACCGCAGAATGCTACCCGCGTTACTTTAGTAGAAAGAGTAGCCCCTGACTTGGCGATAGCCCTTGGAGCCGAATGTGTCCAAATCAAACGCTTACCAGGAGAACAGGCAATAGGCATTTATGTTCCTAATAAAGATAAAAAGCTGCTTTTGTTTCGAGACTCCGTGGGAGCTGTTTGGGATGCGTATCATAATCGCAAACAACGTATCCCCCTTCTTTTCGGTATTGACCATATGGGTTCCATGGTGGTCGAAGACTTACCTTTGCTTCCGCATCTTCTTGTCGCTGGTTCGACAGGGTCCGGTAAATCGACGCTTCTTAATTCAATGCTCGCGGCTCTTGTATATACCGTCCCTTCCATCAAACTCAGGTTGGTCCTCAGTGACATAAAACAAGTTGAGTTCACTAACTTCGTTGGTACTCCGCATCTTCTATTTCCAGTTTCAACCTCTATATCAGAAACACTAGAACACATGGAGTGGCTAATCGACGAAGTAAACAGAAGACTTAGCGTCTTGGCGAAGGCCTCTTGTCAAAACATAACTCAGTATAATGCTATGGAGACTAGAGGATTCAATATGCCTTATATTCTATTTGTTATCGACGAGCTAGCCGAAATTCTGATGGATAAGTCCAAGGAAGAATTCTTAACCGACAAAGGCGACCTAAAGCCCAAAGGGCCGACACGCGGTAAGTTAGCCGAATACAGACTCTCGATTATTTCTCAAAAAGCCCGCGCAACAGGCGTTCATATTATCGCCGCAACGCAGAGACCTTCAGTTAAAGTCGTCGAAGGAAATATCAAGGCCAATTTTCCCGCTCGCGTTTCTTTCCGTTTACCAAGCGAAGCAGATTCCAGGACAATTCTTAATACCAGCGGTGCTGAACAGCTTCTAGCTCAAGGCGATATGCTTTACATAAGCCCTAATAGCCCGGCTATCCGACGGCTACATGCGCCGCTTGCCTCCACTATGGATATCCAAGTCGCTGTAGAACAGGCGTGTAAAAGGTGAAATTATTAATCGAGATTTTTCAGATAGCCTTAGTATTAGCATTCGTAACCTTTGCATTACTGGAGAAATTTGATTATTCTAATTTCTTTGGCATAATTTATTGCATCACCTTGTTAGCGGAAATTAAGTATAGCGATCGGCGACGTAAAAAGATTAAGCTCAAAGACGGGACATACGGTTATGGTCGGGCCGACGATGAATGGTAAAAAGGAGGCCGAATGAACGAACTCGAAGCTACGAACGGCAAGTTACACTGCCACGTTTGTCAACGAGAATGTCTTGTTATATGTCGTTCCTGCAACAGATCGTTTTGCGAAGTCCATGCTTCCTCCTTGGACTCCACATACTGTGCGCCTTGCGTAGACTTCACTAATACTCATATCATAAACAAACCACTCGTGGATGCCGAAGGCGCAGAGCATAAAGGTAGGCAGTTAATCCTGACTGGCGAAGTTTGGATGCGTAATCGGGATCTTATCTCCAAAATGACCGACGTAGAACTCGAAGCAAAGCTGGTAGCTTTAAAACAAGCAGTACACGAAGCCGAGATGATCCTAGATTTCAGAAAGATAGCCAAAACTCAGGTTGAATCCGAGATCGGAGATAGATATAGTAGAAAGTTAGGCAGGCGACGCCTAATTGGCGCTATGGATTCCGTTCATAAAAACTCTACTAAAGTAGCCGGCTCTCCTTCGGAAAAGGTAGAAATAGCAAAAGACGCACTAGCTTCGCTTAAAAAGCTAGGTCTTAACAAAGATGCAATAGCAAACGTATTATTAAAACTCGCTCAACAGAAGAAGGCATAAATGTCTAATACAGAAACAAAAGAAGAAATTAAACCAGGTCAATTCTTCAAGGTTCGGGAAGACGGTAAATGGGAGATTTATCTCGATGCCACCATGGCCGGCACCTTCGGTGTCTGTGAAATGATGTATCGAGAAGCCTTTTTAGAACGACTCGTCCCGAAAGGCGACCATCCCTTTGCAAGGGATTTAGGAAGCTGGTGGAGCGCGGTTATGGAACAAATCTATAACGCTGAGTTTAACCAAAAGCGTTTAGATTCTAAACAGATAGTAGACTTAAGTATGAAGGTGTGGAATGAACTTCAGTTAGATGAATTGGAGAAATATCATCCCAGAAGTTTCAAAGAATTCGGTGGACGCTACGGCGCCTTAACGATGATCGCCGAGTATGCGACACGCCAGTTACCAATCGACTATCAGACCTGGAAGATAATCGCCGCTGAGGCGCATTTCGGTAGAAACAAGGAGGTTTGTATTGGAGAGACAGACAAAATCATCCTCTATTGGATGGGACAACCGGATCTATTTGTCCTTTCAAACGAAAGAATCTTTCCCGTCGATCATAAATCAATCGCTTACATTGATACGAATATTACAAAGAAGTACAAACCTCATATCCAAATACCCGGATATATCATCGCTGGACAAATTATTGCGAAGCAGCTTGGCTATGATTTACCGGTGGATCGTGCTATCATTAATTGTGTGGCACGTACTGATCGGACGTCTAAAAGTGGAGAGTCTAAGTACCCTCGTTTCAAAAGAATATCAGTCTCGTATAGTCCTTCGGAGCTAGACGAATGGCGTAGTCGAAGACTCCGACAAGCCGAGCGCCTTAGACACTGTTTTGAATATAACGACTGGGCCTGGAATGAATACGCCTGTTCCAATATATGGAACAAACCGTGTCAGTACCAAAATATACATGAAAAACCACCCGAAGTTCGTCCTGTAGTCATAAAAGCTGATTACATACAACGAGATTTCTGGATTCCAGGTCATCGGAAATCAGAGAATGGTGAAGCCAAGGAGACTTAGATGAAATTAACAGCAACCGTTATAATGATCGAATCAGGTTCCAAATTCACAGACAAGCGTAAGAGGTTCTACCTGCGGTTTAAGGAAGCCGAACAGGCTTATCGAGAGATTCGTCTTCCGCAAACAGATGATTTCAGTCCATTGCTCGAAGACGAATTGACTTTTGAAATAGTCGATACTCAACCGAATTGGCAGAAGGGCTTATAAAATGACAAAAGACGCTGCGAATTGGGGTAGAGCTTCAACAGCGTCAGACTTTCGCCGTGGGCTCATGCCAGCTTCGCGTTCACTCTACATCCACCGTTTTGGATCACTAAAGAAAGCGAACAAGTTAGCATTTGAAAAGAAAGGTCTTTGATGATAGATGCTAAAAGTATGGAAACTGAAGTTTCAAGCGATTTACTACACGTCGCCCTTGTCGGCCCGGAGAATAACGGGAAGTCCGTCCTATGTACGACAGCTCCAGGCATAAAGTTATTCATGGATTATGACCAAAAGAAACAGGTCATAGCCGGTAAAAAAGATGTCAAAGCCATCACCTTCAAAAACGCCGGAGCAAGCTACATGCTCCCGGATGCAGCCGAAGAAATTCTAGACGTAATGACAGGTTTAGAAACTTCGTTAGATTTATTTAATCTGAAAGACAAGAAAGGAGCGAAGCTCTTCCCAGATGTTCCGGAAGGAACTATCGTCAAGAATCTTATACATGATTCGATGGCTTCCCTTGGTAAAATCATAATGGACTACGAGCTTTATTCTAGCGGCGATCTAAGAAGAGAAATCAAGATCGGCCCAAAACTCTCCATCAACATTCCGAAGAACTTCGATGCCTGGAATGCGGAGATGAAAGGTGTCGAGTCCATCGTTATGCGGAGCTTCGCGTTGCCGGTCAATATCTTCTGTACGTTTCACGAGCGAGCCGAGGAAGCGCCAGATTCCTCCATCGAGCGTCCTAAGTACACTGGCCGGGTCAGTCTTTACCCGGTTCGCTACAGAGACCTTCTTCTTAATTATTTTACGGATATATGGCGCGTTAAATTAACGAATATCGGTGGAGTCTATACTCCTAGAGTTTATGTCTTACCTGACTTCTCACATGACAACGGAACTTCGATGCGACTAGATGCTGTCGAAGAACCCGATATATCAAAGATGATAGAAAAACATAAAAAACGCTCGGCTTTGCCGACAAAAGAGCTTCCAGCTATCGCTGGAGTTAAGAAGTAAAAACCTCAACCAAGGAGAAAGGAAATAAATGGCAAAAATCAGTTATTCGAAAGAAGATTTAGCAGGACCTCCTCCAATACCCGAAGGCATGTACGAAGTTCGTCTTTCGGGTTTTCAGCCGAAAAGAGCAAAGAGTGCTACTTCGGTTAATCTTCAGCCTCAGATGGAAATCGTCAATAATCCGTCCTTTAATGGATCCCGTATCTTCGATAATCTGAATAGCTCCGCTTCTTGGATTGTTGAATCCTTCTGTCACGCCTTCGGGCACGCCCTGGTTTCGAATCCTAACGGAGGCGGGGATATGCCAGGAGACTTCATTGGACCTGACGACGACCCCGAGAAATGGCAATATCAAGGGCCATTAACCGGAGGTGTCGCCAAGGTCTATGTCAAACCTGTTGAATATAACGGCAAGACTAACCCTCGCGTCGATCAGTGGTTCTGTGCCGTTCCCGGTTGTACCATCCGAAGGCTAAGGAGAAAAGACTTGGAAGAGACTGTTAATATCAACGAAGTTGTGGTCGAAAATAGAATGCGCCGCGATTTGGGAGATATTGAACAGCTCTCCAAGTCTATCTCTGAAAATGGTTTGATCCAACCTATCGTCTTGGTCACGTTTCGAGAAAACGACCTTACTCACGTAAAACTCGTAGCCGGTCACCGAAGGCTAGAAGCCTTAAAGAAACTCAAGGTAGCCGAATTAGAACACGGAGTCCACTTCCTCTGGAGAGACGATCTCGCCACAGATGAGTATCGACGAAACGCCGTCGAGCTAGAAGAGAATTTAAGAAGAAAGAATATGACCTGGTCAGAGGAAGTTCTGGGCAAACAACGTTTATTAGAGGTCTATCAGAGAATTTATGGCCCTCCTACCTCCGGTAGACCGACAGGTGCCGTCGATTCCAGAAACTACGTAGATCCTAAAAACACCGGGTTCGGTGTTAGAAAACTAGCCGAATTATTAAACGAAAACGTCTCCACGACGAGTCAAGACCTCGAAATGGCAGCCTTAGTATCCAAGATTCCTATTCTCGCCAAAGAATCTAGCCGCGAAGCTGCCAGAGGCAGGCTTGTCCTTGCATTGAAAATACAATCCGGCATAGCCGGTCCGCATATAGCGAAGCCTTTAGCTTATAAAATACTCGTAGAATGCGAATCGGAACAACATCAAATAGCTTTGCTAACGCAGTTCCGCTCTGCGGGACTTAAATGTCAGGCGATTGTGGCATAGCATGAAAATTAACATACATAAAGAAGTGGAAATCGAATCTACGATCCGAACCGAGCTTCTTAGCTCGATGTTCGAGGTCCCCGCGAAGCAAAAACTTTCCGTCTCGCTTACCGGCGACCTCCCGCTAGACGACAAGCCTTGGAATATAGGTTTGATAGTAGGACCCTCCGGATCAGGAAAGACACTGGTGCTAAATGAAACTTTCGGTGTTCCACAGCCGCTTGAATGGAGCAAACGGTCTGTCATTGACGATTTTTCTGAACTTCTCTCCATGGAAGACATATCACGTGTCTGCCAATCGGTTGGATTCAATACTATCCCTTCCTGGCTACGCCCTTATTCTGTACTCAGTAATGGTGAGAGATTCCGAGTCGAGACGGCCCGTCATTTACTTGGTAACGGGAATCCTGTGGTTATTGATGAGTTTACCTCTGTGGTGGATCGGCAAGTCGCTCAATTTGCTTGTCATTCTATCCAACGATACGTTAGAGAAAGGAAAAAACGACTTGTTGTAGCAAGCTGCCACTACGATATCATAGATTGGCTCCAGCCAGATTGGATCCTTGAGCCCGGCAATCCATGCCGCTTTACCTGGAGGTCCCTTCGGGCAAGACCACCAATTACAGTCGCAGTATCAAGAGTCAAATACGAAACTTGGCAATTATTCAAAGAATTTCACTATATGAGTCAAGACTTAAACAAAGCTGCGAGGTGTTATGGCTTATTCGTCAAATCCGCAGAACGCACCGATGGGTTGGGTATCGGATTATATGACGATGACCTTTACTCACCGAAAGACGAAAATAAAAGTAACCTGGTGTATGGTACAGGATCACGGTTTTCCACCACCGGATATCATGGAAGCGGCGGAGACGGAGCCGAAGGTAGTCGATTATTGGTACGAACTGGAAGAAGCGAAGCAGGGCATGGATATCTTGAAGATAAATCAGCTAGACGCTATGATTCAGATGACACTTCAGGCGTCATTAGTACGAAAAACCTCCACAATGAGTTGGCACACGGGAACGAGATTTCCTCAGTCTCTAGTCGACCTATCGGATCTTCTACAAAAATCCCTAAAACCGAAGGTTCCTATCGAATTGCTTCTATGTGTGGAGTCCTTTATCGTCCGCATCCCAAAGTATCAGATATATGTGGTTTCACTAGAATGGTTACATTGCCGGACTTCCAAGGACTCGGATTGGCTTTCGTGCTCGCTTGTAAAGTCGCCTCAGCCTATAAAGCTGTGGGAAAAAGACTTCATTCTTACCCAAATCATCCCGCCTGGATTCGATCCTATCAACGAAGTAGCTTGTGGATGCAAGTTAAAGATAGTGGGTCCTATAGTCCCAAACGAGGTTCCACAAGTACGGTTGGAGGATTTGGCGGTAAGAGATGTGCCGTTTTTATGTTTACAGGACCTTCGATGAGCGAAGACGAAGCGAGGAAATTGATTTATGGCGATGATACGAACGGCTCTTGAAATTCTACTCTCGAAAGGAGTAAGAAAAGAAAACGGCTGCTTAGAATGGCCGTTTGCCAGAAACAAACAAGGCTACGGAAGATTTCTATTTAGAAAGAAAATAAGAAGCGTTCATCGAGTGGCTAAGTTTCTGGTAGAGCCATTTGACCTCGATAACACGAAAATTAAAATTTTACATAGATGTAACAATCCTCCGTGTTTCGATCCAGAACATCTTATCAAAGGTACACAAAGCAGAAATATAATGATGGCTCATGTTCACGGAAGAAGAGAATGCTGGAAAACTACACCAAGGGATTCTAAAGGGAGGTTCTCCAAAGATGGCGATTAGATTAACAGGCGCTCAAGTAAGTAAAATCAAAGAAGCCATAAACCGTTTTGAAGACAATACGAGAAGATTCGATTTTCCTCCAAGTGGACATATACCTATTCATAGAGGAATAGAAGAATTAGTCGAAGATATCCTGCTAATAGCAACACCTCTTCCACCAATGTGGTTAGTAAACGAAAAAGGAGATATATGTCCCATAAATACACTCCCAACACAGAACGCGCGGCTGAATGCCAAAGACTCATAGAAGAACTGCGTTCTTTCTACGAGGAACTGAATGAATGGGAAAAGAAGTTCGTCACCGATATCGACGAACGTCTTACCAAATACGGAGAGGGGACGTTTATAACGGACACTCAGTATGGTAAACTCACAGAAATCTACCAGCGTATCATCGGTTAGTGCTGACATAACTCTGCGTCAGGCACTAGCCTTGAAGGGACTTCGGTATGTGGGGACAAGAGGCAATACTAACTCGCGCGTTTGTATTCTTGGAGAAGCTCCTGGGGAGAAAGAAGACGCTAAAGGTCTTCCTTTTATTGGCCCGTCCGGTTATCTTCTCGATAAGATGCTCAACGAGGCTGGCTTTATGGCTAACGAAGTTTGGTTTACAAACCCGTTCAAAACTCGTCCACCGGATAACAAGTTGGATCGTCTCCATGAACTTGGCATTCCTACGCAGTTATTTCTTAACCAGTTTTTTGAGGAAATTGGAAGATACCATCCTACAATTATAATTTCCTGCGGCAAAACACCTACGAACCTATTATGTCCGTTTACAAAACCGACTCGTGTTATCAAAAAGCAAGACGAAAAGAAAGATGGATTCGGTCACTGGCGTGGTTCTTTACTAACGAGTCCTTTGTTAAATTGGCCTCACTTCGTGATTCCAATGTATCACCCCGCGTTCGTGCTACGTCAGTATTCTGAAAGAGAAATATGTATATTCATTTTGAATCGGGCATACGAAGAGTATACCTACTTTCGTCAAAGAAAGACTTTACAGCCTTTACCAATCCGAAATATCATAACGAGTCCTTCCTTCGTAGATGCTTGTCATTTCCTTCAGCGTTGTATAGATTCACCAAATCCTATTTCCATAGATATAGAGTTACTTCGGAGGAAAGTACCATACACAATCTCATTTGCTACGTCACCGCAGGAAGCGATTTCCTTATCCTTCTGGAACTATCTTCCAAATGAACTTATAATTCTATGGAGAATGATGGATGAGATATTGGCAACGAAGAAAATTGTGGGACAAAATTTTCAGAGCTTCGATAGTCATTGGTTGCGCGCTCTTGGTTTTACTGTTAACCTCGAAAATGCTGAGGATACTTTAGTCTTACACCATTGCTTGTGGCCTGGACTCCGACATAAACTAGAATTTATCGGGATGCAGTATACTAGACAGCCATACTGGAAAGAAGAGGGCCATAGCTGGAGTCCGAAGGCAGGTATTGACAAATTGATGAATTATAATTGTCTTGATACAATGGTAACCTACGAGGCATATCTCGCTATGAAACAGGAGCTCAATGAACGAAGTGCTTAGGTTTTGGAGACAGGTTTATAAAACCCCTGAATGCTGGCTTTGGAAAGGTGTAAAAAATCGATCTGGGCACGGAAGATTTTGGCTACCTACCAGATTCGTGATGGCTCATGTATGGTCTTGGAAACAAGTGAATGGCCCCGTACCAAATAACAAAGAACTTCATCATAAATGTGAAAATCCTTCTTGTGTAAGACCCGAACATTTGGAGCCTAAAACTAGAAAAGAGCATTGTCAGGAACATATGAAGAATCGTTTGTTCTGTAGAAGAGGTCATGAGTACTCGAAGGTCGGAACTTATCTTGACGGAGATGGAAGGAGGCACTGCAAAGAATGTCTGAAACGAAGCGGTCATTACAGAAAAATAGTTCAATAAAAAACAACACACCTCCGCGGCTTGATCTAGAAACCGAACTACGCTTTGAATCTGGCGTAACGAGAGCCATGCTTTCTGGTCTCATTAGACATACTATCCGCCTAGGAAAGCGCAAGTTCGCTCCGAGAATTACTATACACGGATATCCAGCCGCCGTTCATTGGTGTAAACATACTACGTTGTTGCATACAGACCTGCAATTATTATCTATGGAATTCAAATGGAAAACCATGTTTAGCGCCCTTTTCGAGCTACAGCAGTATTATCCTGGCATAACAATCAACGATACCATTACTATAGTAGAATACAGGTTACTTATTTCATAATGCCTTTATTTAAAAATCTCGAAGATTTTTATACGAAGTACGAGATGCCCTTGGCACGGGTCTTTCATGAAATCGACAGACGTGGCGTTCTGGTGGATCAGCTTCGTTTAAGTAATTTCATTAAGCACCTCGACACGGAGTTAGAAAATGCCTGCCAAAAAATCGAAAAAGAAGTCGGAATGTCAGTTATTCCTAAGCAGCCCAGAGGAACTAAGAGTGTGGCTACGGTTCTTAATCTCTCTTCCGTCCCGCAGCTTAAAGATATACTTAAAAACCGTCTTAAAATCTCTCTAAAAAAAGACTGGAAAACAAAGGAGGAATCCACTGGAGAAGAGGCACTTAATGAAGCATACGCCAAGACGGGGAATCCTGTTCTTAAAGAAATACTTCGAGTCCGCGAGCTTAATAAAATTCGTGGAACCTACGCCGAAGCAACTTTATTAGATTCCGTCCTATATACCTCATACGCAGTCACAGGAACTGTTACTGGACGGCGATCTAGCCGTGAGACTATTTTCACGTCCGAAACAGGACATGCTATCGGAACGAATGTTCAAAATCTGCCTAAACAAAGCGAATTAGGTAAGAGGTTCCGAGAATGCATCGTCGCCAGACCTGGCAAAATATTCGTCTCATGCGACCAGGTTCAAGCCGAAGACTGGATCGTATGCGGTATTATTGCAGACGTATCCGGGAACTGTGATGGTCTTAATGAACTACGGAATAGGATAGACAGACATAAAAGACTAGCAATGCAAATTTTCCAGAAGCCCGAATCCGAATGCGGTAAGGGCACTATGTTTCGTTTTATGGGCAAAAAGACGAGACATGCCTATAACTATGGAATGAAAGCCGCCAAGATGGCCGTCGAACTGGCGAAAGAAGGCTTTAGCCTCGGAGAAAAATACTGCGCGACACTTTTAGAAAGGGTGGCCTTCTATGAACCTGAGATACGAAATAGTTTCCAAAACTGGATTGAAGATAACATTAGACGTACAAGAACCCTACGAACACCTATCGGCAGAGAACGCTACTTCTTTGGCCTCCGACCTGACGCAGATAACAGCAAGATATTTAAAGAGGCATTTTCTTATATACCCCAATCTACCGTCGGAGATAACACCGGACTGGCCGTGCTTGTCTGTGAAAGCATTCAACCCGGATGGGTCATCATGGACACGCATGACGCAATTTCCTGTGAAGTCCCTGATAACGAGGAGACTATCTTTAGTTGCATTAGACTGATGGAAAAAGCATTTGACAGAACGATCACCTTCCCAAACGGAACCCAAATAAAAATCCCAGTCGAATTTGAAATCGGTTACGATCTAAGAGACGAAGATTCAAAGGGCAAATTCTCTAAGGGGTTTGATCCTCGAAAATGCGCCGATGTAAGAACTGGGTTGCGGAGTATATTGGACTTGTTGCACCAAGCTCGGAGTCCCCACTTAGCTTTATCTTCTGGACTGCCGCCACAGCCCTTAGCACAGTCCTAAAGAGAAATGTTTATGTAGGAAGGGGAACTTATCGTTTGTATCCGAACTTATATACTATTCTTGTGGGCCGACCAGGAATAGGAAAAGGGACAGCGATTAAACCTGCGATTAATTTAATGAAAGAAGCGAAAGTTGCCAATTTTCTCTCCGGCCGTATTACCATAGAATACGTTTTAGAACGTCTATCCGTAGGATGGCCTCAGCCTATGCTAGGCGGTACTATGAAGGTAGGGAATGAATCTGCGTGTTTAATCTTCTCAACCGAACTTTCAGTTTTTCTAACAGCCTCAGCCAATACTCTACCAATTCTCTGCGACATATGGGACTTCGATGAAGGAGAGTTCGAATATGGAACTAGACATAAAGGTGAGTTTCGTATTAAGAATCCGTGCATTTCACTTCTCGGAGGGTCTACTCAGGAGTGGCTTATCTCCTCGATCCCTTCGTCAGCCGTCGGGGGAGGTTTCACTAGAAGAGTTAATTTTGTGGTTGCAAACGATAGAGAAAGACTATTACCATGGCCTACTGTCCAAAACCATACCGCGATTAGAGATAATTTAATCCTTGATCTCCAATCTATTTCTCGCCTACGAGGCGAATATACATTCTCCAAAGACGTCCGACCTCTCTTTGAGAGTTGTTACTCCGTAGACAGCAGCCCTACGGAATACGACGACCAAGCGACTACTTCGTATAAAACGAGTTTATGGGCCCAAGTTGTCAAGATGGCTATTTGCATGAGCGCCGCTAGGGGCGATGATATGATTATAAATAAGGAGGACTTTCAAAAATCTCATGACGCGATTATGACTGTAGCTGGTAATGTACCGAAGGTCTTTAGAGGTGTCGGTGAATCCGAGTTCGCCGTTGTCACCGATAAACTTCTTAGATTTCTAGAATCCAAAGGATTCGCTAATCGCAAAGAAATAACGAAAGCCCTTTGGAGAGATGCGACGCTCGATGAAATAGATAAGATTATAGCGACGCTTCTCGAAGGCGCCGTCATATACGAATATCAACAGGGTCGAAGTACCATGTACGCAGTTAAACAAAACTACGCGGTCGGCGGACAGCCGGCTAGAAAGGCTAAAGGTGTAACTCCGTGAGTAAAGATTTTACTGTAACAGATAAAAGAGGTCATCTAAATACTGACGATCCAAGGAACGTAGCCCCGGCTTCGCTTATGGAGGATGTGAAAGAGGTACGTATTGCACCTGAACAGCTTTTTGTTCATCCAACTCCTGGTCGAATTATAGTTCAAGAAGACCTAGCTCTTGATAAAGTCGGTCGTATCATAGTTCCCGATAAAGTCAAGAAAAGACCAACTACAGGTACCATTCTAGAAGTTGGACTCGGCGTTGATGGCTACTTCGTAGGAGATAGAGTAGTCTACGGTCTTTATAGTGGAACTGTCTTAACTTTTAAAGGATGGAGTCCGAAGACTAGAAAGAATCACGAACGATGGAGACGAAGATATTCTGCAAGACGAAGATTTAACAGAAGACAATCCGGAATTTCCAGACATGGAGGATTATGATGAATGAAGGTAAATGTAAAGATACCATGGGACATTCTTTGAAGAAAGGAGACTGGGTTACTGTTCTACCTCCTCAAAATACTATTTGGATAGCCAGGATAGAAGAGATAAACGAAGGCGGTATAGCGATAGCTATAGATAAGAATACCAAAGGAACGACTCCTGCCAAGGTTCGGGTCGTCCTAGATATAACTCTAAATGCGAATCCGAACATGCCTGTTTTCCCTAATCTGTTAAAGACCCTACCACCAGGAAGCGATGATGTATTAGACAAGGTAATGGCGGAGATCGAGAAAGGAAATCAATCTCCGCCCTTAGCATGAAGCTAAACGTTCTTCGACGTATCAGCAGCTTTACCTGCGGCTATGTTGCGCCGCAAGGAAGAGCCCTTTCTGCCGAAGGAACTCTCAGCATTAGTGACGCGACCTTTGGAGCCAGCTTTATGCTTCGCAGAATGAGTCTTCGCCTCCGGTTCAGTTCCCCCGCCTCCGTAAAGATGCGATCCAGGAGAATGAGCCGAAGGGGATATTTCTAACGAGTCACAAGTGCTTTTTACAGCACTATGCGTTTCAGGTAAAGTGGGCATATATGACCTCTCTTAGCTAAGAATAAGTGTTTAGCTTCTAAATACTTATGAAAGCTGAACACTTTTTATGGGAGACCTAGGTTTTCTCTCATAAACTCTGTTATCGCTCCTCTTTCGAGATATCCTTTTTTACGAGGTTTCGTCCTTGAAGATTCACGTTCCCGATAAGACAAGTAAGGCCCGGCCACCGGTATCCTTCTCAAGACCTCCAACCCAAGAGGCTGTTTCGTCCAAGGTAAACGAGTCATGTCAACGAGATCGGAGACCGCTGGCCCCGCGACAAAGTGCCAAATTGGCTTATCAGAAGGGCTTGCTATGTTATATACCAGGTCCTGATATAAACCAAAGGCCCCAGCGTGCGCTGCATTGTCTACCAATCTCTCTATCGGAAATTCGGGCCGTTCTTCTAAAGTCCCCTTCCGAGCGAACTCACGAAGGTCGGCAGTTAACTCGCCGAAAGTTGGAAAAAGTAAACTCATATAAATTAGCGGCTTTATTTCTCCTTCGGCTCCAGCAGTTTGAATGTATCGAACCGCGGGTTTAATGGCGAAGTTCTTAACGAAGTTAGATTGTGTATAGAAGTATTGCTTGAACTGAAGAATTACCCTCGCCATCGGCGAAGCCTTCCACGCCAGCGGAAGCTGATTCGCATCGAAAGTAAACTGCGTCACATCGGAGGTACGCTTTGCAGCCTGTAGTAAATCATCTTCAGATAATGATCCACGTTTTAGAACCTCAGAAACATCTATCCCCATCTGACCTAACTTCTGTCGAGCAACATTTGGTCTCACACCTTCTCGTATGTCTTGGAACAATTCCTCTGCAAGATGTTTGCCCGCTACGGATGCAAATATTCGCCGATATTTATCGAGAGAGACGAAGCCCGTGGCGTGAAGAATCTTTGACCCTAGGCTACCGACTGGGCCTCCGTAAAGCTCTTTATATCGCCGCATGGATTCTGTCCACGTCGCTCCGCTTCTTAGTGCGAAATCTTCTGCACTCCGTACATTGCCATTTTCAACAAGTTCTTTCACCATCGAAGCCATGGCTTTCACGGCTGGCTTCACGCCTGCGTAAACGGCGACGTTGAGAGGCTGACTTGTGTGACTCAGAACGGCTAAGCCTAACTTAGAAGCTACTTCGAGCGAAGCCAAGCCTTGTTCCCAAGGTCTAATTCCTCTATAATACTTTCCTGTCTTTGTTATATTATCTATATATTTGAGCCCTAACTCCTGTGCTTCACGACCTCCGGTTTCTTTCAATCCTTTTAGAATTATATCCAATTTCTCGTCATTCGGACCATAAATCTTCGCCCAGTTTAATCTCTTATATCCTTTGTCGATATCCTCAAAGAGAACCCCGAGATCACGTCTATATCCTGGTAAGTTCCATTTTCTCGGAGACTCATAATTATGTGCTCTCGGGCTTTTTCCGCTGATTTGATCGAGTAGTCCTTCAGCTTGTCTAATGGACATACCTTGCTTTTGTAGAGAAGCGATGGCTTGTCCATGATTAACTCCTTCAAAAAACTCACGAGGATACATACGGGGCCAGTCGTCTTCGACCATCGGGCCAGTTTTGACTCCTGCTTTTCCTAATTCATTGTATATATGAAGACGAGATATTTTAGCCTTCGTTATAGTATCCTTCAAAGCTCCGTCAGGCAGGTTGGCAAAATTCTGCCAGTGCGTAGCTAAATCCTTTGTTACCTTCGCATCTTTCATATGCGGTCGTAGAGTACTAAGAATATCTGAATAATACTGTCCGCTCTGTTGTGCAGATTTATCTTGCCACATCTTCATAGTATCTACGAGCATATCTCCGAAGGCGCCGCTCTTTCGTAGAACACCTTCGCCACTTATAACGGCGGTTTTAGAAATCTCGCTGTTTAATAGCTTAGGAAGAAGCTCTCTAGCGCCTGTGGCGAGTCTCGATAAAACTTGTGAAAGTTCTCCGCCCATTAGTCAGATGCCTTCGGCAGGGCCGCGAATTGAATTTTCATCCAGTCTATCAAGTGTTCTCTGTAAAGCTCTTCGGTCATCTTTTTTTGTCTTACTAATTTCTTCATCCCGCTCATTACCAGACTACCGCCTTCTAGTTCTCTAGCAGCATCTTCGACTTGAGTTATGTCTATATTAGCCAAAGACTCCGACGTATATCTACCAGCCATTTGCTGTGCATGTTTTTCCAAAGCTGCGCCGAATTCCTGTGACTTAGCCTCCGCTCGCTTCGCGGCTATCCTTTCTCTATCAGCCGCCTGCTGTGCAGGACTAGCGGGTACACCTTCTTTGGCTCTTACTTTCTTACCAGTTTCTTCAGGCCCAAGTTTTTGAATTCTACCTTCGGCACGCTTCGCGGAAGCTGCTTCAGCTTCTTCCTTTGTTAAAGTCTTTTCTCCTTTAGCCTTTGCCTTCGCAATATCGAATTCTTCTCCGGCTTTCTCAAAAGGATGAGCCTTCATATCCGCTAACTGCTCCGCGGCTAATTTATCACCTGCGGCGGCTTTCTTACGAAGTTCGTTCATCAAAGCAGTTCTATAGAAATCCGGTCCCTCAATACTTTCCGTTCTCACATTAGTCCTACGTTCCGTAGGAGGTTTAATATCTCCCATCGTCTTAGCTATCGCAGGATTCTCCTCCGCCGCTTGAGCAGCAACGGCTTGCTTCGCCGCAGGTGTTGGTGTCGGTACAACGGATTTTCGCGCAGCCTGCTTCGTAGCCTTCTCAGTCGCAACTTTAGCCTTTTCGACTCTTTTCGCCTCTGCTTCCGCTTCACGTCCTGCTTTAGCGGCAGCTTGTTCGGCTTTCTTAGTCGCCGCTTGTTGAGCGCGTTGCTTGGCAATCTCTTCTTTCATTATAGAAGGCATCTGTGCTTTCTCAGCACTTGTCAAGTCTTTAAACGCCTTTCCAAACTTATCTTTCGCGGCTTTATCAGCCACATCGCCTAGCGATTTTGACGGCGCCTCTTTAGGAGCCGTAGCTTTAGGAACGGCTTCAGCCGCAGAAGGTCCACCAACCTCCTTTACGGCCTCAGCCGCCTTAGACGTAAATGCTTTACGCCCAAGACCAAAGGTTGCCTTAAGAAACGGAAATGCTGCACCAAGAAGACCGCCCCATATAGCGCCGCTTTTAGGATCTCCGCCAGGTCTAGTCGCCTCAAAAGTAGAACCTTCGGCAGCTCCTCTTCCGGCTCCTGATACTATTTCTCCTGCAGTACCACCGAGATTCGGTAAACCAGCGCCTACAGCCGTAGAAAGTGCGGTAGCTGGGATAGCATGACCTGCGGCAGCCGAAATCTCGGGAATAGGACGATCCGGAGAAAGAGATTTCGATTTTCCGTATAGCTTTCCTTCAGCTTTCCCTAGAGATCCAGCAGCAGATTCCAACTTAGACGCCATCTTCGTAGCGCCCAAATACTTAGCCAGCTTCGCTTCTAACTCAGGTATAGTCTTTACTCCTCCGATATAACCGGCTACGCCGCCCTTGGCAGTGGCTTCTAGTTCTTTTCCAGTCTTCTTACCGAATTCCTTAGCTCTGGCTTCTAACGGAAGATCCGGAGCTTTGCCTTCCATTTCGACGGGCTGATATGGAATATTGAACATTCGAGCGGCGAACTGAAGTCTTAATTCATCTATTTTGGTTTGATCTAATCCTTGCGGATTTATCTTCTCGTATTTCGGTAACGCAAAGCGTTTAAAAATTCTATCTACGAATTTAACGGCATCTTCCTCATTCATCCCTCGAAGTCTACTTCTATGCTGATAGAAAAAGGCCAAAGGATTCTGCCTAGGGTCAACTTCGTTGCCTTCTTGAGAAGAACCCTGAGAATCATCGCCTTTATATGGATCCTTTGTATTTTCAGGAGTTGTATAAACTTTTTGCCCAAGTCTCCGTTGAGTTTCATCGGCGACCTGAGAAGAATTTTGTCCATTCGGCATTATTTGGGCTCCTCCTTCTTCTCAGGTTCAGGTTCTTCATCTTGTCTCTCCTCAGGCTCGTCAGGAGTTTCCATGAACATTTTCATTAGTTCTGAATCACCTGCTTGATTCAGATACTCATCAGCCTGTCTTTGATAGGCATCAGCTTTCTGCTGGTAAACTTTGATTTCATCGGCTGTTAGAGGCTTACCACCTGGACCTTTTCCTCCTTTAATAATATCAAGATATTTCTTAGCATAGTCCTCGTAGATTCTAGCACCGGCGGCGTAATTAGAACTTGCTCCTTTAGTTTTATCTCGCGCACCCCAGGCACTTTTCATAGCATCAGCCGCGTATTTACGAGCATTACCGAAAATAGTAGCAGAGTCTACTTTACCTTTATATCCTATCCCCGCTTTATACATATCAATCTCACCGCGTATTGCGGCGCCAACGGCTTGTTCATATATCTTTAAACCTGCCAGTTTCTCATTAGCGGTCATCGTCTGCAAATCAGCCGGACTCAGGCCAAGGCCAGCTTTGTAAAATTCATTAGCGTGCTCCTCCGCACTCGTTAACTGAGAACCACCCATCATAGAAATGGCCGCGGCTGGATCTTGTCTTATTTTCTGCAACAAAGCATTCGTCATAGCAGCTTTCAACTGCTGCTCCGCATTTTGTTGTGGTAACATAGGCTGCATTCTAGGTTGTGTTCCTCGGCCTTGAGGCGCGCCTCCCTGCGGAGCAGCTCCTTTACCAGACCCGATCTTTTGAATCGCACTATGAACGCCAGTCGCCTCTGGAGGAACTTCTTCTTCCAAAGGAACATATTCGAGACCAGTTTTTAGAATTTTACGAATCTTCGGATCTTCTAAAACCATCATCGCTTTTTGCTTATCCTGCGGATCTCCGCTGGCTAGTAGGCTATTAATCTGCATCATGTAATTCTCGGCCAGCGCCGCTTTTTTAGCATGTTCTTTCTGTTCTATCGACGAGAAAATGCCACTCAGCGAATTACCAAGGCTAACAAGACCTGCGTTTGTCGCCTGCGTCTGACTTCTAAAACTTCCAAGACTCTCGCCTCCGGTTCTAGGAATACCCGGACGTTCTGGAGCAGGTCCGTGTGCTAAAGAAGTACCACCTCCGGTAGGGTTAAATGTAATAGTTGGAGACGGAGAAACAGGACCAGAGCCGCCAGGAAGTGGAGAGCCACCTGCGGTACCTCCAGTTGCGCCAGTCGCCTGACCTACAGTCCCTAGCATCTGTTGTATAGCCTTCATAATACTAGAGGCATCGGTAGAATCCGTTTTTTGACCAGGTACTTTCTCATCCCATGGGGCCATTTACATCACCTCAATTTGCCTCAGAGGCATATATGTCACCTTGCAAACGCTCTGCGATTACATAGTAACCAGGCTCAGCGGAGACTTTACTTTCAGGAAAGAATTGATAAAAGAAATAAACCTGCATAGAGACCAAATCTTGTCTACTAGAATCCACGACGGCAGTTTTTATCTCACGTCCTTCGGCGCTACGTGCTACTACGGCGATAGGAGTTCCGCTTTCAAGAGCTTCTTTCTTGCTTTGAACAAATCCGAGAAGTGCCCATAAGAGCTTTTTCTTCAAAGCCTCATCTATCATCTTCTCAGAAATTATACTCGGATTCGCATAGAAAGTGCCTAGACTTCGCCTAACAATTCTCATGCCATCAGGAGCTTTCGGTATCTGAGGAGTATCCTTTGGAAAGAATACTATCGGATTTGTGCCGTTCTTCAAGGCATCCACCTGTAGTTGTAAAGTCTCAAATCTCTCATGTAATATCATATAGCCGCCAATCCTGCCAAGATAGAAGCCCCTAGACCAGCACCACCACCGGCAGCGCCTAGACCCGCACTAGCTCCAGCGGCACCTGCGCCTATCAGAGAGCCGATTCCGCCCAACAAAGATCCTTTATTCTTCTCAAATAATCCAGGACTTGCCGTAGCAGCTCCGCTAAAAAGCTGATCTAGAAACTGACTCTCGGCTCCGGCCATTCCCATTAACGAAGTGTCGGCGGATAACTTACGACCCATAGCCGATTCCATTGCCTGTTGTTCTAGCTGTGCAAGCAGAGCATTCTCGTCTTTGGAGGTTTGCTGCATATAATTACTCATCGCCGTTCCAAAGGGCGATGATTCTAAATCACCAGCAAAGCCGAATTGCTCTTTCAAATTAGCTTGATTCTGTTGTATATTCTGCTGCTGCGCTGCTATCATGGACTGCCATTCAGGCAACGCCGAGATGGGATCCCCTGTGTTAGCCATCTCGGTCATGCCTGCGGCGCCAGGTATAGAACTCGGTCCACCTCCTAGAAAACTTAGTAAATTATTCTGAAGACCTCCGCCCGACCCAGCCATCATCTGCTGAAGCATTTGGTAAAACTGGCTAGTGAAACCAGGATCGAATGTCGGCGCAGTAAAGACATTACCGCCCATGTCACTTTTTCCGCCAGGGACATTAGGAAAAAACTGACCAGCTTTTCCAGCCCCAGAGAAACGACCGGTGGTAGGATCTATTCCTGTTCCATAATTATATCCCCCTAGTTGATTCATACTAGGAGCTGTGCTAGCAGAACCGAAGTTCGGAAGAGACGGATAATTCATCCACTGATTCGAGCCACCTCCGGCTCCGCCTGTAAAAGGGCCACCAGGAACTCGAATCATATCACTTCCGCCACTAACATTAAATAAAGCGCCAGCTCCAGTGGACATATCAGGCTCCCCACATGTACGGTCTTCTCGTAAATGTCAGTCGAGATTCCATTCTCCAGGATTCTTTCCGTCTTTTTCTTTTTACAGAATAAATTAAGCCCGGCTGCGAAGGATCCTTCGGGTCGCCATGTAGCATTTCGTGAACCTTAACTGCCTTCTCATATTCCATCAACTCATTAAATCCCCTATGCACCGCAAACCACACCAACATCTCATTCCAGTCTCGTGGTAGTAATATAATCGTTTGCGTCAGCACTGTATCATTAATCGGATGCATCCTAACTATGCGCATCTGAACCTGATATGTCTTATCAGGAACGGGATTAAACCCAATATTAGTAGAGAATCTATACCATTCGGTAGGTAGGCTAAATATTGGAGTAAACCTGTCGGTCTTTTGATAGTGCGAAGAGTCCAGCTTTCTACGAACAGTATTCGTAGGAAAATCAGTCCATATTAATATATCAGTAGCAACGGAGACTATATCTCCTACTGGTGTTAATAAGGTCTCGGCATACTCCTGTTGATTTACAATCAGGTTGAATGGAGGACCAAACTCTTCGAGTTCTGGGAAATCGTCTCTATAATCAGGCGAGCCACTTATTTCTAACAAAGCATCTCGAAGCCATATCGCTGCGCGGTTCGTATCAGTAGTTCTATTCTCACAACGAAGTAAAACTTCGTTAACTAAGTCGCCTATTTGAAATTGAAGTATTCCACTCGGGCTTAGTACGGGCATTTTATAGATCCTTTATTCTGTGCATAAAGTGAACCGACGAGCAGCAGACTTAGAACTAAAAGTTTTCTCAAGTGCTGTTCATGGGTTCTTCCATCCAGCTAAGGCCTATCGAATCACGCGCCAATTGATGACCAAGGCGCTGACGTTCTGCGCCGCCGCTGTGGGATTCGTTCTGACGAAATTCACGTTCCCTGCGGTGACATAAGCAAGCACATGGCAGAGATTGTCTCCGGCTGTCGGGGCGGTGGCGAAGCTCCATTCAATAGCATCGGTGGTAAGTGCGTTTGTCGCAGCCGTTGTGTTTACTGCTTGGGAAGTAACGGCTGCTAGAGCTGCATTGGCGGTTAGCGTCGTGGTGCCGCTGGCGATTAACTGCGGAGTCTGGAAAAACGTTCCGTTGTTATAGCTGCACTTTTGGGCGTTGCTCGTTGTGTTGTAATAGCAGGTATAAGTTCCTGCGAAGCCTGCAGGGTCGGCAGCCAATCCACTTCCTATGCTTACCGGCCCCGGCAGGTTGACAACTGCCGTGCTGCCACCACATCCGCTTTGCAAAGAGCCAGCCGAAGAATTCCCCGGCGGAATCAAAATTTGCAATCTAGCTGTTCCTCCGCCAATGCCACAGTTGAAAAAGTTATTTGGAGAATTAATTTCTTGTGTCGAGCCATCCACGATTGTGCCGTTACTGGTCGCAGAATAAATCGTATTGGTGCTTTGCGTCGAGGACGAGAACGTGACGTTCTGGAAATGCGTTGCCACCGGGGTAAGGGTGGAATCTCCGACGATGGCCTCAGCGAGATTCCCGGTCGTACTGCCCCACTGCTCGAAATTTCCGAAGTACTCGATGTTGTTTCCCTGCTCGATCATCTGCTGATAAAAGTGTCCAGTCGTCGATCCGCCTGTTGCCGATGCTGCGCCGCCTATGCAGTTGTACGTGTAGGTGTTGGAAGTCGCTGCTTGAACTAGGAAATTCCCGTTGTAGCAAGGTCCGTTGCTGAATCCGGTCTGAATGACATAGGTTCCGGCAAAAATCTTTTGAGCAGTACCAGCCCCGGTTACGGTGATGATATTGCTGGCGTTCGCCGCCGTGAGCGATCCTGTCGTTACCTGATTGTTAGTTCCATTTCCTTCAATGTCATCCGCATGATTGAGCAGCGCAGAATTTCCGCATTGTCCGGCAGGGCAACCGATGCCGTCTACCAGATGCCCGCCAACTGTGTTGGCTTGTAAGCGCCCGCCATATACGACATTGTTTGCAGAACCTGAAGTAGTTCCTGGACCGCACGTTGGATTGATGCATCCAGTTTCCCGCAAGCCGATGTTGTTTGCCGCAAAAATTGGCGTATCCCTGAAAACATCAATCGTGCCCTCGTCCAGTTCTCCGTTGCCATATGCGACATTACTGCTGTTCGTGAACAATGTGCAGTACGCCCCAAAAGTCTTGACTGTGCTGACTTGGCGAAAGTGCAGGCAATTTCCCGCAGAAGCGTTTCCCACAACCTTAGCCCCGCGCATGTCCAGGAAAAAATTGTTATTATTAGCCGCTCCCGTTGCGAAGTATTGAAGCCAATCTGCGTTACCCGTCGCGTTAAAGTTGATTTGCGTGCCAGGCTCGATGAGGAGTCCAAGGGCGCTATTGTTCTTGAATGGAATGGAAATGGTCGCGCCAGACGCCCCGACTACATAGCCAGTAGCGCCGGGCGTCGCTATGCGCACTCCGCAATAAGTCAAACCTGTACCTGCGCAAGCAGCAAAAGCAGCATTCGTCTGAGCATCTATATCGGCACCAGGAAACCAATTCGCGTACACATTACTGATTGTTCCCGTCACCGGCGAGAGCGAAACCGCGCCAGTGCCCACGTAAGTGAAAATCTGCACTGGCGGCGCCATGATCGGAGAATTGATGGTCAGCGTCACGCCGTTTGCGACGGAAATCATTCCACCGCTTTTTGACACCAACTGAATCCCAACCGGGATCACTGTATTGGTAGCGACCGTATAAGTGCCGGGATCAATCTCAATACTGCCAGGGTTAGCGGTGGCCGCTAATGCGGCGGCAAATGATTGATTTGCATTTACATGCTGCGTGCCTGAAAGCTGATTGAACGTCGCTGCCCCGCTGACGGTGAGGGAGCCGGAGAAAGTCATCGGCCCACTGTAAACGCAAGTTGAACTCACACCACATGCTAAAGTAATAGCGTAGCTGTATGTAACAATATTAGCCCCGCCAACACTTATTATATAAGAACCTGGGGTAATCCAAAAGCCATAATTTCCGTTAAGATCAGCATTGAAGGGATTTGATAACGAGAGTGTCAAAGCAGAATCTGAGAATATGGAAGCTAATCCGGTACAAGTGGAACCTGTTATAGGCAATACACTTCCATTACATACAGTAATAATAGCGCTCGGAATCGGCTGCATTACGGAACCGGATAAACCACTAGAACCTGCGGCGACTGTAGCCTTTAAAGCTATTTCTTGATGATGGACACCTTGAGCTTCGCTACGCTTTGCGAAAAAGCCTAGACTTATAAGGATACAAATAACAAAGATACGAAGAACGGCACTAGCTACACTGGCGCGTAGTGTCAACTGTGTCTGCGTCGCAGCTACGCCTCCGGTATATACATCACACGCCCTGTCTTTTTGCATAATCCAATATCCCGATGGGATCCTCCCGAGATTATGATTCATAGTAAAATCTGTATTCGGCGCTACAGGAGCTACTACGTTTATCCAAGAACCATTTATATTATCAAGATTTGCACCGTCTCCGAAGCCTATATTTCCGTTAAAGGCAGTAGTAAAATTCTGATAAACGGATCTAATCATTCTCACGAAGTTTTCAAGAGATTTCTTCGTAGGCTCTATAACAGCAAATTGAAGATTAGGAGCTATCTTCATTTCATCCGTCTATTGTCCCGCCTCGTTGCTCTCCACTAATATCACACATCGGACAAAATTCTATAACGGCCCCAGGCTGCCCAGCAGGTACGGAACATGTCCATGTAATACGAAGACCTTGTACATTGAAGCCAAGTATTGTACTAATGGAATCTCCACTTCCATTCCCGAGTGTTATATTTTGTGTTTCAGAATATCCGCTATTATTAGAAACCGTTATCGTATAGGTAACGGATCCTTGATCGAAAACTACAAGTCTAAATTTTTTAACGGTATGTTTATGTCTTCTATCTCCGAAAACATGTTTACCCGATTTAATTTGGGCAGGTTGCTCCGAGTAATTCGTAAAATCCACGTAACCGACTCGACCGTTATCAAAGCCTAGAATTAATCCGTCCAATGAATTCGTACCCAAAGTGGAAAATGCCCAGGATTGATCTTGTATTCTACCAACGAGATCAATAATTCTAACACCAGTTGGATTAAAGAATTTACCCATTACAGTCTGATTACCTTGATATGTAAATCTAGTCCAATTACCTTCGTCTAGATTAAAAACCCAAGTACTGACGTTAGGAATAATAAGCCAGTAAGCATTAAAAACCTGTCCCTTTATATTCTGTGTCACGTAGCCATAAGCATTGGCTGGGTTTCCAGAGATTAAATCATTAAAAATTCTAGAACGTGCTCCTAGTCTACGGCGTCCATCTATCGGAGCATCACCTATCGGAATAACGGAGCTTTGATTAAAGATATAAACGTTATCAAAGCCGACATAAACAGCACATTCAACACCGTCTTTATTGAAATGATCTAATGTTTTAGTAGCGAATTCTCCGACGCTTGCGTTTGCTATTGTGGAGAAGAAGAACGGCGCTAAACCTATCCCCGTCGGCTGGATCTGAATAATTCCGTTGACATGCCATCCATATCCATACTGACCAAGTTTAAGAAGTCCTTGTCCAGGACCGAGATTATTAAGATTATCGTTAGCTCCAGAGGAGAACGAAGTCCAATCTGTAGGATCTCCGATTCCACTCCATCTATATCGTTGAGTAAACTGAACACCGCCTTCAAGATTATTCAGGGTCATTAAATGAAGACCTATTTCAGCTATGTGGTTAGTAGCCGGCGCAGTTGCTACCTGAGTGTAAGAAGCTGCTATACCATCCCATATAAAAATCTTATCGGCGCCTTGTGAGAAGCAGAGCTGATTGTTTAAAACATCCCAAGTAAAAATCTGCGTAGCAGATCCGCTAAAAGCAGGCGGGCCGGTTATCTGAGTCCATGTCTGAGTACCTGGATTCCACTGAAACAAATTCGTAGAAGTCAAGACAGTTTGAATTCTAACACCGTTCTTGGTGTAGAAATCGGCTACGCCTAGGACAGGGCTCCCAGGATTTACAGGAAACGCAGGTAGAATAGCAAAGGAAGGACGGACATAGGCTATGCCTTTTCTAAATAGAAAATTAGGAGAATCAGCAAATCCAAAAGTTTCTATCTGATCTAGTGGTAGCTCGGACTGGATACCTCCGAAAGGTCCGGTAATAGGAAACTCAGCATATTCTTCTGAGCGTAGCTGTTCACGTTGTTGAACGACTGGCATTCACTTTCTCACACGAATGTGCATATAATCGGCTGTCGCAGTAATCGTAGTTGATCCGCTAAATGAATCTTGAACGGCGATAATAGCAGTTCCGTCAATAACTCCCAAGGTACTTCTTGTAACGACAGGTAGTGAGCCTGTATTCAAATTATTTTGAAGAAGAGAAGTAACACGAGGTACTGTCCCAGATGAAATAACCACTGTAGTCTTTGTACATACTGGACCGGCGTTAGCGGCCAAGCCTACGTTTAAAACTGTAGTTCCATTAATCTTTAGTACATAACCAGGAGAAGGTCCGGTTGCTCCTGCTATTGTAAAAGAAGTTTCGATTTCGATAAAAGAACTAACCAGACTTAAATTCTGAACAGCTCCTACAGGAATATTGATGGTCCTAATCGCTCCTGGAGCTACCGCTATGAATTGAACAGGGGCGTAATCATCATAATCAGAGGTTCCTCCAGCCACAGAGATTTGAACCCAAGCAGCACCATTCCACTGAAAAATCTGAGAGGTATCAGTAGCAATAAATATAAGACCGAACCCAGCCCCGCCCCACGTAGCATTTGCTATTTCAGGTGTCGGCCTATTCGCTAATGTCCCGCTCAGAAGCGACATTCTTTGCATTACATCAACACGGAGTTGACGTAGATTGGCACCGATTAGATTCGCTAACTCGGTGTCGAGTGGAAAAGTTTGATCCCATGAATTAGTAAATGTTGGCGGAAATGGCATATGTGTTCGTTATCTAAACACTTGTTGTAAGAGACTTCTCTAAAGAACGATTTATTTGCCTAAATTCTTTTGTAAAAACTTCGTTCAAATCGGTTCTGTATTGTTTATCTGGTAAACGTAGTTTATCACAGATTTTATACGCCTCTTCAAAGGCTTCGTCCATTGTAGAACCATGACCTACGACTACTCCGATAATACCCCATCCCCCAGATGTAACTATTCTATCGCCTTCGAGACTAACCTCGTAAGGATAGAATTTATCGAGATTAGATTTAGATAATCCGCGGATTGGAAGACCTGGCTTGGAGTGAAAATCTTCGGACGGCCAGGGCGGGACCGAAATCCTAATACCCGCAGCGAAGCCATCTTTGAGCGGGAGTTCGGGAGAATCACCCCTACAGCAATCCGAGACGAAGGATCCAAAATCCCCGTCAAAAAGCCCATACAGAAGTGTCGGGAAAGCGTCATAGCCCATCCTAGGAGTAAACTCTAGTGCGTATATATCGCCTTTTTTAGTCACTACTGTATTAATGTCAATGGGTCCCGTCCATTGAGTCTCCTTGAACATTCCGGACAATCTCGACAATGTTTCGCAAAAAGGACATTCCCTATCGTCACAACGCCACACCACGTTACCAGTACATCCCCCGGACGGACCGAGATCCTCGTTGAGTAATTGCTTTCTTTCGAGTGTGTGATTGGTTGGATAAAGCATTTTACCTTTAGCGCACCAGACCTCGCTTGAGATACACGCGCCGTCAATGAATTCTTGTAAGGTGAATTCTGGCTCATTTCCGATTAATCCTTTATAATGTTCCAGCATTTCAAAAAGTTCTTTATTATCATGTGGAACATAGCTCGGAATTACTCCGCTACTCTTCCCTTCGGGTTTGAAAACTAACTTTGTATCTTCTGACCAATCCATAATAAACTGAAACGCAGTTTCCCAATCCGTAAATTCCTTAGAAAACGGTTCCTTAATACCGGCCTCTTCAAAAATCTCACTAGCGTATTTTCTATCCGACTCTAATCTATCAGCTACCCCAGAACCCGCAAAAGTACGACCCTCGTTCGCTCGAAAAGAATCAAGCAAAACTCCGCTACCAGTACAATCAGCCAGTAGAATAGAGTTAAATTCTGGCGCATTGATTTTATCGACTAAACCCTCTCCTCTTTGTTCAGCAATCGGATCCTTAATAAGCATCGAGACCTTATGACCTTCTTCTTTTAAACGAAGCGCCAGCCCCAGACCATCGCCTCCTTCGGAAATGATAATAAAACCCATTCTAAATTCCGTGTATATACTGAAAGTGACCTGGATCAGGATTAGGGAAATGAACGCCACAATGGAGACCTAGACTTTCGCCTATCTTAATCAATGTGCCCCAGTGTGAATGACTATTCTCGATAGTACCATTCCAGCCCCAGAACTTCATGGACATGCATATTCTAGGAACTATATCAATAGCTTCGCTTTTCATTTCCGGAGGCTGTGGTAAGTGCTTAGAATGAGTAGTCCAAGAAACTCCTAGTCTTAGTTTCTCGATCTGTTCCTCCATAGAACGCCCAGTATCCACGACAACAGGCTCTATGCCGGCAGCCGTAGCCTGCGAGAGAAGTTCCTCGACTAATGGCTGCATGTAAGAAGCAAGTTCGGATAGGTCTTTTCCCATGTTAGTTAATCGTCACTAAAACAGTACAGTTCACAGGTATTGATTGTAAAGTTAAGCCATCAGTCCAAAGAACTTTTCCTCTATTCTGAGCCTGAAAGCCCTCGGCAGTAGCTACTCCAATAAAGGTCCAAGTCGGGTTGCCGTTTCTATCAAGAAGTGATAGAGCCGTAGCACCTGGTACACCAGTAGCCAGAACAGATATATCTTCTGCACGAATCATCCACGGCCACTGACATACTAAAACAGAGCCTCCGCCAGAGGCAGCTAAGATAGTATTAAAAGGAGATCCCTTAGTTGGACTAGAAATATTCGCCAACAACGCAGTTGTAGCGGTTGGAACGGCGATAACTTGATAAAGACCCTGAAAACGACCGTTGGTATCTCCGACATAGGTTATATACTGACCCGCGGAAAGACCATGAGCGCCCGTTGTAGTTAGTAAAACGGACGCCAGCCCAGGCTGTCCTAGAGTAGTTCCTTGCTGTATCATTCCGGTCGGAGACGCCGCAGCGGTAACTGCCGCTGGAACATCAGTGGAGGTAAAAGACCAAGGATTCGATGCGAGATTCATATTCTATGTCCTTATGAATTTCCTCTCTCATGATGCGAAGTAGGTATGTTTTGAACAGACGGAACAGCCGAGCCACCGCTCTTAGCGGCAGCTTGAATTGCATTCTGAGAATGAAAGTCACAAGCAACAAACGCCGTTCCGTAAACGTTGTTGTTATTCCAAGTTCTGTTCGATGCACGGCCACATACAATGCAGAATTGGATTGCCATTTAAGCCTCCGACTTAGTTATAATTATACTCTACTAAGCAGTCTAGTCCATAAAGCGAATACGTAGAAGTGGCTGCCGTTACCGAGGCTATTTCTATCCAAAGTTGCGAGTCGATTACGTTTCGATAAACCTGTTGATTCGCAGGGAGCGCCACGTTCGTAACATACGGATTCGCCTGTACCACTGTTTGTAGACCATTAGCCCCAGTAGCTAGAACTACAGTTGGAGCGATAGCTACGTTGTTTGAGAAATTGGTCTGATCTACTCTACAGGTATGACCAGTCAGGTTAGCCACGCCAATAACATAAATAACATCAAAGCTAAGGAGCTTTATGCCTTTTAGTTTCAACGCCGTTCTCGGCGCTAACTGCTGTGCAGCAGACATAGCCGGAATAACATCAGGTCTGTAAACCTGCGACTGAGCCGATCCAGGGATACCAGTCCCTCCAAACTGCTCTTGTAAATCTTCACCGAAGCCAGAGCGCCTTAAAATAACGTTGGTAAGATTTATCGCATAGTTAGTTGTATTTGCACCGGCTACGTGATTAATAGACCAATTCGCAACAGCGTTCCTAGTTCCAGAAACAGCAGTTACCTGGGCTATTGTGTCTACTAATATATCTCCTGGACCTACAAAAACTCGACCATCTGTGAAACCCAAATCCTGTTGATACCTTGACTGAGTATGTGGCATTGAGTCCTCCTGACTCGCGGCCTAAGCCGGCTAGTTGCCTTTAAGAAGACAAAGCGTTTATATCATCTGATAGATTTTCTTTCAGAATATCCGCTACTCGAAGTTCCTCGTCTGCGACGAAGGATAGCTTATCAGTTGTCAAAATAGGACGCTGCCAGGCAATCGTGTTATCTACACAGGTAGGGCATAGTATCAAACCAAGTTGTCGTTTCAATTCGGTTACACGATAAGTATAACCGCACCTTTGACAATCATGGAAAGGTGCTATGCCTCTACCTGAATGACTAGTTGCGGGCATAAAGCCTCCTTGGAAGGCTCACTCCCTACCTGAAAGCATTTCTGTAACCAATTTCAGGTATGCCTGTTCTTTAGTTACACCAGATTTGTGAGGACAAGCCCCAAACGTTCCTTCTGCCCAGTTACAGTCTATACACTGAAGTTCAAACTTGGCCCTATCATAGCCACTTTGTTTGGCTTCTTCATATAGCTGCTGTACGTTCTTACCGTTTCGATTACCCTTACCAATGCCACCGATGTGTTGAAGTGTCAAGAAATAAGGATGATCTTGTCCACAGCAAGCGCATTTCCCTCCAAGAGCAGAAAATACTTCTAGCTTAAGACCATTATAGTATGTGATTCCATAGCACTGATGACAAATAGGCTTCAACTTACCACCTTCTCTAGTACTATGAAAAGCCGAAAGAGGTTTATCCTTCCGACAACGCATACATTTCTTGATCTCATTCGCCATCGAGACTTTCCTCCGATTAGCTCAAGGCCCGTTTGAGCCCCAAGTGCCCATCCACGTGGTTCCGCCGACAGCGAACCTCATTCTTGAAAGTTGCTTAATACTGAAAGTATCGAAATCATCGGAGAAATCCTCGTCAAGTTCTTTCCTGACAAGAAACTTTAACCAATGACCTTCTTTTTCAGTAATAGCAAACCACGCGCTGGCGCTCGTCAAATAATGACATACGAAGTACTGTAAGTCTTCTTTAATAAGCGCATTAATTTCATTATCAGCTGTATAAGGTTTGTGTGGAGACCCGAGAACTTCGCGTGCTATCCACTTTAGCTCAGGCGGAATAACCAAATAACGAGGCTTAATCGAAATAGGTAAGCCTTGACTATCGACAAGTCGTTCAAACATGTTAATCATCAACTGAATAGCCGTAAACGAAATGTCAACGTCTGTAGCCGGTCTGTTAGGATAAGTACCAGCGGCACTAATGATATTCGTCAAACCAGGTCCATACGAAGTAGCGGCTGTGCCGCCCAACAAAGGATGCTGGTTGTTGAAGATCGAAACGCCATCGGCCGTCACCTGAGTTGTGAAGCCTAGATTAAAAAGATTCCAGGCATTCTGTTCCTTCGTAAAATGCGCGCTGCGAGCGATAGCCTTCGGAACTTGCATAATGATGCCATATTGGTCATCTTCATACAGTTCAAAACTGCTTCGCACGCCTAGCGCGTAGGTGAAGTTGATATAACGCTTGGTGCCGCCTTGTAAAGCATCTTGATAAATTGTCGCCTCAGACTCGGGCTTCAACGGCATAGGTGGCAAGCCAGAGAATTCAACTTCATCCTCGAATGGTTTATCGGAGGGCTCCACATGCAGAATGTGAGAAAATTCCTCTTCACGCTGCAAGGTATCGACCCAGTGAACGAATTCACCGTGAAGACCCGGAGCCATTAGTTGTGAGAACTGCCCTCTCATCATTGTCATGGTAGTCAGTTCTCCTTATGCCACTGGCTGTACGTTGCCAACGACAAAGCGAAAATAAACGCCGCGCGGTGTTGCGGATTGATCATTCGGATCTAGCTTAACGATATAAACGCAGGTGTTAGTGCCGATAGTCACCTTTGCTGTATCAACGAACCAGTGATTATCGGTGTCTTTAGTCATGCCAAGCTGTGTACCTACAAGAGCCTGCACAGCAGTTTGAGCAGGTCCAACTTGTCCTAGAAATATTGTATCAGGATCAGCCGTTTCAACGCCAGTCAGACCATCATTGAAAAACGGACGTGAGATGTTAACAGCGGCAGCTTGATTCGGTACAGATCCGAACGTCTGCTGTTGTGCAACACCGGCTGTTGTCAAGTTGGCACTACCCTCCTTAGATATTCCAATAATAGAGCCAACGACGGTTGTGAGAAGCGCTCCTGCCCAGGGAATAACAAATCCCGCAGCATTGAACGCTAACGGAGTGCCAGAAAGCCATGTCTGAGCAGCAGCCTCGGCCAATCTTCTAGTACGAGGCTGATTACCAGACACGGTCTGAACACTATGAATTTCAATTGATGCCACTAATCCTCCTTCCTTTCCGAAGGTAACTTGTCTTCTTCCGCCATAAAATTAGGGTCCGCGGTTTTATCCGAAGACCCCGGACGGAAAGCCTGTAGTTTACTTGCAAGAGTTCGAGCCATTCCTGCAGGAACTCCTGCCTGTGAAACAGCGGTAGCGAGCTGTTTCTTTCCAGTTTGTAGCTGCCGTTCTGGATGCATTCTAACGATAGAACGTTCCCAGTTGTACTTAAGAGCGCCGTCATATGCTGCGCGATCTATTTTCATCAGAATAAGATCGCCGCGTATAATCTGTCCATTCTTAATCAAATTAGGAGGCACAGAAACATAGCCTCCTTTTCCATTCGGAATGAGAGCTTCTTCAGGCTTGACAGGAACAAAGCCGGCGAAGATCATTTCATCAAGTCGCTGAGTAGAAGCGGCTACGCCTACAGCCCTGTTAACCCATCTAAAAGAGATAGCCGGGTTCTTAGACTTCACATTCACGAAGTCAGGTAACTGAAGAGGACGGGCTTCAATACCCGGGAATGGATCCGAGAGTTCTACATTCTGCTGCGGATTGGTCATTGCCATTTTAATTCTCCTATCCTAGACGGATACGGTCTTAATCGTTTGTTTCATTTTTTGATACGATTCAGGGGTTACTCCCTTACCGTATCGAGACATTTTAGCCACTGTCTCAGCTTCCGCGTCGTTCAGTTTGTCGGGTTTCTTGTCTTCTTTATTCGGCAAAGAATCCTGATTCGTCTGAACCGATTCAACGAATGTCTGCGGCTCTGCCATTAATTCGTTGAAATGCTTACCTTTGATATAATCAAAGATATTAATCCAAGTCTGCATATTCCCGCGCGTAGCGAGACTTACTTCAGAAGCGGCTTTGTCAATCTCGGTGGACCACTTATCCCACAAGCGAGCTAGAGAAATACGGCCGCCCGGCGTAGTTACATACTGACCTTGAAGACTTTGCTTCGCAAGAAGCATTGCGCTATTAGAAGCGGCTTGCAACGCGACTTGAGCTACAGGTTGCATTCCATCAACGAGACGTTCCGTAAAGGCTCTATTTTCGTCATCGATGAACGAAGTATATTCCTTCGGCTCGTTCTTCGGGGCGGGCCTTTTAGAATTAGCTTCGAGTTCTTCCAACTTCGTTTTCGTCTGATTGAAGTTAGATTCCATTGAAGATAACGTAGTTTTGACAGTAGAAAGTTCCGTCGAGGTATTAGCTAACTTCTGATTTAGGTCTTTGTTAGCTAAGACGGCTTCTCTAATCTGAGCAGGTGTTAATCCAAGATCCTTCAGTTCTTCAGGTATTTCTTCCTTCTTATTTCCCCAAGGCATTTACTTCCTCCTTTTTTATCGGCCGCATCTGACCGCTAGATACGCCTTTAATATAATTGTCCATTTCTCCACGAAGTTGTATAATGGATTCCAACACGCCGAGAGCACCTTGTAGACGATGAATGTCCACGGGATTGTCAGAACGAGTGAGCTTAGATAATGTTTCGTTTCTATAATCATTAAGGTACTCACTGAATAAGGCCGCCTCCGGCTGGCTTAACCAACCCCGGAATCTGTGGGCCTGCGGGAGAAGCCTGTCCAGCTTGTTCATTTCCGCCTCCGAGATTCGGCTCCGGTACAAGTAAGTCAACGTCTTCTTGATCGAAGTTACGAAGTACGTTCTTCATAACTATGTTAGAGGCTCTAATAACTTGCAAAAGATATGCTTTGGTTTCTGGTGGAGTCATCATGCTAGATGCTTGTCCGATTAGCTGTGCTATGCCAACATAATGCTGGCGCATTAAATTCACTAACAGGAACAAGTTCTGTTTCTCAACTTCTTTGTTGATAGATGCTGTTGATGAGTAAATTGGTAAACCGATACGACCGCTTCTAACAGCCTCTAAAGCTCGTGTTATTTTCGCCGCTTTCTCTCCAAACATTTCAAGTAGATTATTACGGACGTTAAACTTAGAATAATCAGCCAAAAGAATTCTTCCAAGTTTGGTATGAGCATATCGGAGATCGGATATGTTTAGATCAGTTCTTCTATTGCCTTCCTGCATCACAGATAAAGTACCCATTGCCGTATAAATACCACGCTTACCTTGAGACCCGGCCCCTGCCCCCTGCATCGGTGGGGATATGCCAGCTCGTCGCTCCGCGAGTTCTAACGAGAATCTCTCGTCGTCAATCGTTTGCTGACTAATATCACCTGCTTGGAGAGATTCAATTTCGCCTTCCTCAGCCGGTACAGTAGCAGACGGATAGATCCTGTAGCCAGCGTGGAGCTTAGAGTCTGGGGAGACCCGCCAGACTCGGGTATTAGCAATGGTTCGATTATCAAGCCGCTGATTGTGTTGTTCACTTATTTCTTCCTGAAAAGCCCACATCGTTTCACAGAATCCGTATCCGTAAATCATATCGTCTCTGTAGAAGAGACGTGCTAAAGCATATGGTAATATCGTATGAGTATCGTAGATAGCTCGCATCAAAGTATTGGAGCTTTTATGATACGTGGCTACAATAGCTGGTTTATATTTCCCATCAGGCGTAGCCCAGTCCAACCAACATTCGTACAGATCATATTCTTTATAACCGTAGGTTCCTGTAGTCTTAGCTCCAAGAGACTCTTCATTCATCGACTGAGCATAAGCGGGAGATGTTCTATCCGGTCTAGAAAGAATCGAATCTACTTTGACAGGATCATAAATCTTAAAGAACTTCCGCTCCTCTAACTCACTCCGAATCATAACACGCTTATGAATTCGGATATCGGCGCTTTCAAGAGATTTAGCTCCGGGAGGTATCAAGAAATGTTCAAAAGCTATTTTCTCAGGACGAGGCCCTTCGTATTCTATTTGACGTAGAAAAGCCTGTTCTTTCCTACCAGAACCGTCTCCTTCGGATTCTATCAGTTCGTCTCTGTAACGAATTTCATGCGGGCATTTTACTACAGATGTTCCGTATTTGATTCCTTCACCAAACCATTCGTGATAAACTCTGTATAAATCTAATTCTTGAGGCTCTACGCCGACATATTCCATGAACTCTTCGAGAGCCGTCCTAACGGAGTCATCTATGTCTTTGTGAGAACCAAAGATTTTAGCTACCCATACTGGTCTTGTCTTCAAAACGGCACTCATTACCCTGGCGAGTAGTGTGTCACTGAAAGTGGCGATAATAGGGACAACTAGATTCGAGGCGTTATAGAAAGGAAACTCTCGTGTTTTCTCTCTCGGCGTCGCCTCATACGCTTTACGCCACTTAACGATCTTCGTTTCATGTAGCTCTCGCAAACCATCTTCGAGTGCAAGAATACGCATCTTCAGATGCGCCTTTAACTTGTCTTCGGCGGCGCCTGATAACTTAACGGGTATGAAGTTATTATCGGGCATTATTTATAAATCTGATTAAACTTGTATCCTACATACCACGCGATCGGCCCAGAGACTATGAGAAACTTATCGAGAATCGGGATGTGTTGCCATGATTTAAACATTCCCAGTGAAAACATAATAATTCCGCCGACTTTGAGAACATAGTTAAGGTTAACGACGTTTGATAATTTATCAAAGAAACCTGACTTCACGACAGGCGGTGTTGACATATATTCTCCTACTTCAGTTTACTTGTTCCAGGAACTCCTTGCACCTTTTCAACAGTACGCATCGCGCCGAGTCCTAGCATTCCTAGTAATAACGTCATTAAGCTACCCATATCCAAGCTCGGAAATCCGACTGGATGCTTTGCTAAATTCGCTCCCCATGTAAATAAAGGATTGATAATAAACTGAACGGCTAATCCAGATCCACAAATCCATCCAATCGCTGGACGCCATCCAGCGACAAAGACGCTCGGGCTGGCGGCTTCTTGTTTATTAACTTCGATCTGAGCGGTGATAGCATCTTGAATTTTATTCTGAAGCTGCGCTTGTAAGTTAAGCTGAAGCTCTGTTAGCTCCGCTTGTTTCTGCATAGCCAGAGTCGGATCAACCTTAAAAATCTGAACAATCCTGGCGATGCCTCCAGACAAAAGATCGCCGACTAAAGTAGCTATGTCAAAGGGCATTACTTAGGCATCCTTTTATAGACTTCGTACCAGTCGGTAGAAATCTCTTTCTGAGCCTCTTCTAGCGTCATCTGTTTGGTACAGACTTGTTTATGTAAGTAATTCTCAACCTTATCCTTTTCATAAGCACCTGGTTTAGGAAGATAAGGCTCAGGCCATAAATTCTTTACTGTATCAGCTCCGCCTAGTTCAAGTGAAATCAAATGATCTACCTCACAACATTTACCAGGCTTCTTCACAGCGTGATATTCTTTGTAAACTTTTCTCTTCTCCGCTATAGTTGTATGCCTATAGTTCTTCGTAGAAACGCCGCTACAAACATCCTCCGTACTCGTGGTCCTAACTTCTCCAGGCGTTACTTGTTTATCAGGTAACAAAGCTGGTCCGCTATGACCGTAGGTAGCTTTTAGCTGTGCGAGTATTAAGACGATATGAATAAGAAAAATCATTTCTTAACCTTCTTTTTATGTGGCTTTTGACCTGTCGATACTACACAAACAGCCCAAGAATTTACTCTGCCCTGCCGTCCTTCTTTAGACTCCTTGACATGCTTTACGCAACGTTCGAGCTTCGCTGGCATTTACTGAACTCCAATCGAATACGGAAGATTTACTTTCCTGGCCCACGCTGCGTTATGCATCTTCCATTTCTGTTGTTCTACCCAACTTGCTGGTAGTCGGAGCATCTGAGGGACGTAGGCCAGGGCATCGAGTAGGTCCACGAAACGGCCACGAGGGAATGAAGTGTACTCACCCTTAAAATCCTGAAATCGTTTCTGAGTGAAAAACTTATTAGATTCAAAGATGGGAGAAAGTACGTTTCGGATTCTCCATTCTTTCTTTCGAGTGATAGTACCGTCAGGGGCATCCACTTCGCCTTTTAGTTCTATCAACCGAAGGTTATGTCCTTCGAGTCGATTCCGATAATTTATGTGATACGCTAGATACTTCTGAGCTGCGACGGTTTCTATACCTAGCTTACGCATGTTCCAAGTATCAGCCATCTTATAAAGCTGTGCTATGTATTTATCGGCCTCACACGCTTCAGCCCAACAATCGAGTAAGTAATACCTTCCTTCGGAAGATAAGCCGACGACATTGATGGCATGTCGGCAACGACCTTCAGCTCCACTATGATTTGGGTCGGTGACCATGCAGACAGATAAATGGGAGACTTTGATATCTTTGATAATAACACCGTTGGTGACTTCGTGTCGAATAATTTCTTCGTCGTTTTCTCCTTTGAAAATCGAGAAATACCTTAGATCATTCTCAGCAAAAGCTGCATTCTCGGGGGCCGCGGGGTTGTTTAAAAATTGACAAGAGAACTGATAATTACCGCGACGCTCACGCCAACGGTTCAGTTTCTCTAATGAGAACTCTTCTGGAAAGATAGGAGTATCCATCGGATGAGCGGGGCAACAGCCGCCTAAGGCGCTATGCGTCTGAAAGGTAAACCAAGGGGCATTTTCTCGAATCCATGAATTTAGATCGTAATAGCCCCATCTATTGCCTACTACGAGTTCGTCGTTGTCTTCGACGGCATTCTCGTTCTCAAAAGCTCCGACCATCAATTGATGGCATTCGATAGCTTTATCCATGATAGATGGTGATTCGATAGCTTTGCGCCCTACCAAGTCATCTTGCACTACAAGCCCATCGTAGTGACGAGACTGGAGGGCACCCCCGACGCCAAGGAAATCGAAGGTGCCTTCTCCGTGTCCTCCCAGTGCCAAGCGGCAACTCGGAAGTCTTTGACATTTAGATATATTAGACCAGGTTTCGGAGGACGTGGGGATTAATTCAGGAAACACAAAACGAAAAACTTGATTTGATTGATAGTGAAAGTCGATTTTCCTTCCAAGTTTTCCGGCGTTAGTGATATTCTCACTAACCAAAAGATTGCGGGCTTCTGGCCGGTGAATCTCTTGTATCCATCTGATGAATTCAGGAGGGTAATTAAGCTTCCGAAATTCGTTAAGATCCTCATCCGAGGCCCACAACACTCGCCACATCGGAAGTCCCTCTCCGCATATAGTGGATTTAAAATGGTCTCGCGGGACTTCATAGACATCCTTGATGTGTTTACGTTCGAGAGACTTGCAAAAAGGCTTATGTAACTTGTCAGTTAATCGTCTGCGACGTAAAGTAATTTTGATAAAGAAGTATAAGGAGCCTAGACTATTAAGACGAATCGCTCTTCTCCAGGCGTCGCCAGTCAGTCCGTTTAATGAGAGCGGTTTAAACGTACTCTCAAATAACTGAGGTTGTTCTAGAGTCTCCAATCATCTAACCTTCTCCTTGGCAAAGAGAAGCTAATACTTTGCAGCGGGCCAAAAAGCGGCCCGAAAACCTTCGGAAACCCCTCGGCGGGCCAGGGCCCCCTGGAAGTTTTACGCGACAAGCCTTCGGCGTAAATTTATATTCTAGTTATCGGAATGCGGCTTGTTGGTTCGCTTGTCGCCCAGGTCGTCTCTTCAGGCGTTGCCTGGTTTACTCGAACCTCATCCGTAACTTGCCCTCCGATAACTAGAAACTCTGTTTTACATATTCACGTTACAATGCATGATCGACTTTCGCGCCTCTTCAGTACCACAGGTACACGGATGCTTACCGCATGAGCAAGCTATGGTTTTGAAGCCGTGTCCTTTTCTGTATTCTCCGCCAGGACGACGGGCATGTCTACAGTGTTGGACTTTGGAGACATTCTCTTCTTTGGAAGAGGCGAAGTCCTGTGTAGAGGGATACTTTCCACTTCGTGGATCGATGACGGAGCCTGTAGACGCTTTGCGAGCGGTGCTTGGTTTGACTTCGATAGATTCGTCATAACGAACAGAATCGCTAGTTGACATATGTGTTTATCTCCCAAACGCTTTTAGCGTCTTAAATGATATTCGATAAAACCTTTAAGCGCATCCAGGTCATTAAAGCGTCCTTCGACTCCGCAGGAACACACTACGTGATAACGGATATACTGAGAAGGATCTGTTCTCTTGAAAAGCTCCGCTTTATGAGTACCTTTTTCTATAACATCAATCAGAATATCGCCGTTAGGCAGTACTTGAGGATACTTCGTAGTCGTCTTTGGCGTTTCTGCTGATATTGTAGACTGCTCCGCAGGAGGCTGAACTACTCGTGTAGGTTGGATTGTCATTATTGTATTCTCTTCGAGCCATTAATTTCGTTTACGACAGTATCGGCTTCTTTCGATACTACATCTATAACACCATCAGGAAGCCGAACTCCGTCAATCGGAGTCTCCGAGAGTTTACTCTTTTGCGCTACGCGGTCGGGATCTCTGTCTAAAAGCTCAAGCGAAGCTGCTAAGGCTGTCTTAAGATCGCGCCGCTGATTAGCAACTTCGATTACCGTCCTAAGCGCAGCTGGAACGGCGCCTCTAACTTCGTTACGTAGTGTCTCGACATTACCTGCTATCGCACGATCCATAGCCGAGATAGCGCCGTCGAATAAGGCGTCCTCGACTTCTTTGTATTCGGGCAGTTTTATTAAATACTGGAAGGCTGGGGCAGTAATTCCTTCGCGTATCTGAATAACTTGATCTTTGATACCGGCGACTCGCATCCTGGCTACGCGCTGTATTCGTAAGCGAAGCTGGCTACTAATTCCTGGAAGGCGACCTGGTCCTCCTTGAGCCTGATGATTACCTTGTCCATTTGACAACGGAGCGTTGTCTGGAAAAGGATTTACATCGCTAGATGGGCAATGAATCTTCATATTCTAGTATAACCATCTTCAAAGGCATCTGCCGGAGAAAAACTCTTGTAGCCGTTTTTATAGACCACGAAGTACCAACCGATCTGCGGTCTCGCAGGGTCATGAGTCGGGACATATTTAGACTCTACTTCAAACGGCGCATATCCGTCCTCAACTGGCGTAATTCTCAGAGCCCCGCTTTCTAATCCCTCGATAGAGGCGATTTTCAATGCCCATACTTTCTTATGACATATGTATTCTGGCATTTCTACCATAGTCTCGTTTTCCATGTTTCTTCTTTCTAATGATGCCTCGATGAAGTCTGACTTTCAGTAACTACTTCGATCGCCGGATCTGACTTTCTCTTATTTATAAAACGAAGTGCCATTCCTATCCCTCTAACTCTGTTCCTCAAACCGAGAATAGCGAACGCTAAGGCTATGTTCGCGGCGATGGAGACGCCTAGTAATAGAGCAAATACATGACTAATAAGTTCGCCCATTTAGTCCTTTTTACTTCTTTTCCTCAAATCATTTCTAATTCTACGAGCCGCTCTGCATATCGCAAAGTGATTTATCGAACGCTCCTTCTTCGATCCATCAGATTCTACGATCTGTAGTATCGAGATCGGAGTTCTAAGTCCTGTAGAATCGTACCAGAATTCTACTGGCTCATCACATCCTTCACAGAATCCGTTACTTTCATAAGCATATCCCGCATCTTCAAGTGTCTTCCTGGTTTCGGGCGACACTTTATATACATGACCCTTTCGAGTTAGACCACTCTTTCTGAACCGCCCAGTTCTGACCTGCTGGCGGGGGTCCCGGAGGGGGCATTGGAGGACCTCCAGCCATGGGCGTTAGTGTCACCGTTAAATTAACAGACTGAGTTCCATCGACAGTA
>WNGO01000118.1_pt1 | contig 48362 bp, 35 predicted proteins | sample 5400511 | NCBI WGS metagenome assembly WNGO01 (sample SAMN13153380, study PRJNA577476) | soil metagenome | isolation source: 20 cm soil or saprolite under Garry oak tree replicate 2 | place: USA:California | collected 2016-06-15 | reverse complement strand
GCTTGCGCGATCCACTCAACACGGTCGGATCGGCCCGCTCCTCGGGCGTCATCGAGAGCACGATGGCCTCGACGTGCTTCAGCCGCTTGTCGTCCAGCGACACGCCCTGCAGTGCCTTGGCGTTCATCCCCGGCAGGAGACCGAGCACCTGCCTGAGCGGTCCCATGCTCTGCATCTGCTGCAACGCGACCAGAAAATCCTGCAGGTCCATGCCCTTCCTGGACCGCACCTTCCGCTCGAGGCGCTGGGCGGCCTCTGCGTCGACATTCGCCGCTGCCTTCTCGACCAACGCGACCACATCACCCTGGCCGAGAATCCGGCCCGCCATGCGGACGGGATCGAACGGCTCCAGCGCGTCCGTCTTTTCGCCGACCCCCACGAACTTGATCGGCACGCCGGTCACGCCGTGAATCGACAGCGCCGCACCGCCGCGCGCGTCACCGTCGAGCTTCGTCAGGATCACGCCAGTGAGCCCAACGCCCTCATGGAACCCGCGGGCGATCTTCACCGCGTCCTGCCCCATCATGCCATCCGCAACCAGCAGCACTTCCTGCGGCGGCACCGCTGCCTTGAGCGCCCGCAGCTCATCCATCATCTCGGCATCGATCTGCAGCCGGCCGGCGGTATCCACGATCACCGTCCGCGCGCGGGCCGATTCGGCTTCGCGCAGCGCATCCTTCACGAGCTCCGGGACGCGCATCCCGCTTCCCGCATCGCGCATCCCGAGGACCGGCACGCCGACTTGCTCACCCAGCTGGCGCAGCTGCTCCGCCGCCGCCGGCCGATAGATGTCGGCCGCCACGAGCGCCGGTGCCTTTTGCTCGAGCTTCAGCCGTCGCGCGAGCTTTGCTGCGGTGGTGGTCTTCCCCGATCCCTGTAACCCGACGAGGAAAACTACCGTCGGACCTACGGAGGCGTATTCGAGGCCGGCCTTGGTACCGCCAAGCAGCGTGGCGATTTCGTCATGCACCAGCTTGACGACCTGCTGGCCGGGACTGACGGCCTTGACCTGGAGTGCACCAACGGCCCGCTCGCGCACCCGCTCGACGAAGCCCCGCGTGACCTCGAAGCTCACGTCCGCCTCGAGCAGATGCCGGCGGATCTCGCGCAACGCGTCGGTCACATCGCTTTCCGAGAGCACCCCGCGACCTCTGAGCCGGTTCAGTACCCCGGTCAGCTGCTCGGAAAGGGCCGTAAACATAAGCCTAGCAAGCTAAATGGCGAGTACCCTTAAACCAAGTGGGGGTCTTATCTTGCCCTCTATGGCTGTCCACACCCCCGAGGCGCAGCAGACGCAACAGACGCAACAGGTCATCCCGCAGTGGTCGCGGCCGGACGACGCCGAGCGCCAGGCACGGCTCGACGCCATGAAGCGGCGCGCGACCGGCCTGCTCGCGGTCGCTTTGCTGATCTTCGTGGGCGCGAGCCTCTTCGAAGCGCAGTTCCCCTGGCTCGGCTACGTTCGGGCAACCGCCGAAGCGTCCCTGGTCGGCGGCCTGGCCGACTGGTTCGCCGTCACCGCGCTGTTCCGCCATCCACTCGGCCTGCCGATTCCTCACACCGCGATTGTCGCGACCCGCAAGGAGCGCATCGGGCAGATCCTGGGCAACTTCGTCCAGAATCATTTCCTCTCGCGCGACGTGATCGCCGCGAACCTGCGCCAGGTGCATCCGGCGGAACGGGCGGCGCGGTGGCTCGCCGACCGCGAGCACGCCCGGCAATTCAGCCGGCAATTCGCCGGCGGTCTCGCGAAAACGCTCGCGAACCTGCCGGCCAATGAGCTGCAGGACCTCGTCAGTCAGGTCGTCCGCAACCGCGTCCGCACGTTCCGCGTCGCGCCCGCCCTCGGCAAAACGCTGGCGTTGGCGCTCGCGGACAACCGCCAGGAAGAGCTGCTCAACGCGACCGTGAAGCTCGCGGCGGACGCGGTCCGCGACAATCGGGAGCTGATCCGCGAGCGCGTGCGCGCCGAGACGCCGTGGTGGGTGCCGCCGGTGTTGGACGACAAGATCTACCAGAAGATCATCGCGGCCGTCGAACGGCTGCTGCACGACATGGTGATGGACCCCGCGCACCCGCTGCGGGCCGCGTTCGATGACGCGATTCGGGACTTCATCGAGCGCCTGCAGCACTCGCCCGAAGTGATCGAGCGCGCGGAAGCATTGAAGGAAGAGTGGCTCATGGGTGCGGCGACCGACGACCTGTCACGCAAGTTGTGGGAGGGGATCCGGCAGGCGGTCACCACCTACGCGGCCGGCGGCGGCGACGGCGCTCCGAGTCCGCTCGACAGCGGTCTCAGCGAGTTCGGGACCGCATTACTCTCGAACCCGACGCTGCTCGCGGAAATCGACGACTTGCTGATCGATGTCACGGCCAGTGTCGTGGAGAAGTACCGCCACGAGATTGGGGACCTGATTGCCAAGACCGTGGCCGGCTGGGATCCTCAGGCGACGTCGCGGCGATTCGAGCTGGCGGTGGGTCGCGACCTGCAGTTTGTCCGGATCAACGGCACGCTCGTCGGCGGGCTCGTCGGCCTGCTGATCTACACGATCACTCGCTTCTGGCACTGAGCCGCACGGTCGGCAGCGCGCGCCAGCCTTTCCAATCGGCGGGCGCATCGACCAAGCGCACAACCGGTCGCCCTGAAACGGTGAGCTGGCGTATTTCAGACCGTCTGGCCGTCCGGCCGTCCGGCCGCCCCTTCTGCCACGCACGCTGCAGCCCCGCCGCGAACCGGGTCGCCGCCGCGACGTCGTCCCACACACTGTACCAGACCAGCGCGTCACTCTTCGGCCCGAGGACCTGGTAACGGTCGCCGTCCCACCCCGCGGCGAGATTCGCGGCTTCCGCTTCGTCGCCCAGGTGCTGTTGGAACAACAGTCGTGTCTCGAACTCACCGAGTCCGTCTTCGTACTGCAGCGTGTCCGGCCGGGACGAGAAGACGAGGTCCGTCGGCTCGTCGTGCGCCGCGTAGCGCTCGGGATGCAGAATCTGCTCGGTGGACTGCGGCATCGCATCGAGCACCGAGCGCCCGAAGTATTTGTGCCGGAACCAGACGATGAAGTCGGCGCCGCCCAGGTAGGGGAAGATGAGTCCTTCACGCAGCCACAGCGGCGCGCGCGCGAACTCCTTCATCTGCGCCTGCTGCGCGGCCATGACGGCCCGCTGTCTCCAGAACCATCCCAGCGCGAAGGTGTCGGGTTTCTGCTCGGGCATGAGGACGGGGATCTGCGCGACCGTGGCCTGGCCCTCGAGCACCGCCTGCGCCGCCGAGCGCCGGTCGTTGGCGTGACGCTGCGTGATGATCGAGTCGAGATGGACGTATTGATCCTGCAAGGCGTGCACCAGCTCGTGCGACACGACGACGCGTAGCTGGAACGGCTCGATGTCGGCGGGGATGAACAGCGCGTTCGAGTCGGGGTCGTAGTAGCCGGCGATCTGCTCGGTCAGCAGATCGATCATCGTCGGGCGCAGCTCGAGCGAATCGGGAATCAGGCCGAAGAGTCGCAGGGCCGATTGCACGCCCGCGAGGTCCGCGGGCGGCAGATCCTCGTCGAACTTGCGGATCACGTAGTCCCGCACCTGCGCGCGCGAGCGGCGCAGGACCAGCGGTTCGCGTTTGAAGGGGAGTCCGGTCGCCTGCGCGACGACCGGCATCATGCGGTGCACCATGTCCTTCAAGTCCGCCTCGCCCTGGACCGCCTGGGCACGCTCGCGACATCCCAGGGAAAGCACCACGACAACCACAGCGCTTGACAGGTGCGTCAGCCTGCCCACTCGATGCCTTTCCCTACGGACGAGGCGACCACGCGGGCCACTTCCTTGCCCGTGACGACGAGCCCCTGGCGTTCGAGCTCCGCACGGAGGCGGCGATCCAGATCCGCTCGCTGCTCCTCCAGCGGTGCCGGGCGGCGAGGGGCGGCGGAGGGCGGCGATTGTGCCGCCGCTTCTTTCGCCGCCTTTCGCCGCCCCTCGCCGCCGCCCAGCAGCTCTTCGATCTCCTCCCCGAATCGCTGCAGCACCGTCGCCAGATCGGGCATCGGCTCTTCCGGCGTCGAGCCTCCTTCGTCTTCAGTCAGCCCCCGCCGGATCATCGCTTCGACTTTCTTGCGGTCGCGGATGAGCGTGTCGAGCTCCGGCGACACACGTGCGGTCGCCTGCGCGTGGGCGCAGGCTTCGTCGAGCACGTCGATCGCCTTGTCGGGACGCGCCCGCTCGGGCACAAAGCGATCGGTCAACACGATCGCCGCCTTGAGCGCATCGTCCGAGATGGCGACGGCGTGATGGCGCTCGAGCCGTGGCCGCCGTGCGACGAGGACTTCCCACGTCTGGATCGCGTCCAACTCTTCGATCGTGACCGGCTGAAAGCGGCGCTCGAGGGCCGGGTCGGCGCGGATCCACTTGTCGTACTCTTCGCCCGTCGTCGCGCCGATCACGCGCATGTCCCCGCGGACGAGCGCCGGTTTCAGCATGTTGGCGGCATCCATCGCCGCGCCCATCGCCGTTCCCTGCCCCATCAAGTTGTGCAGCTCGTCCACGAACAGGATCAGATTGCGATCGGTCTCGAGCGCCTTGACCAACCGGCGGATGCGCTCCTCGTACTGGCCGCGAAACGACGTACCGGCGAGCATCGATACGTGGTCCAGCTGCAGGATCCGGGCGTCCTTGAGCGCCGGCGGCACCTCGCCCGCGGCGATGCGGTGGGCCAGACCTTCGACCACGGCGGTCTTGCCCACACCGGCTCGCCCCACGAGCGCCGCATTGTTCTTTCCCTGCCGCAGCAGGATGTCCACCACACGCGAGATCTCGGCATCGCGGCACCGCACCGGCTCGAGATCGCCGCGGCGCGCCTGCGCCGTAATGTCGATGCCGACACGCTCCAGCACATCGCCGGAATCGAACAGCCCTTCGAAGGGATTCCCCATGTGTCGCTAATCGCCTTTGAGAAAGTGCCCGTACCAGGCGATGATCGCGTCTCCGAATACGAACGCGACGACGGCGCCCACCGCGAGGAATACCCCGAACGGCACGAGTCGCTTCTTCTTGATGGATAATGGAATGAAAATCAGTGAGCCCAGCGCGGCGCCGGCGAAGACCGTGAGCAGCACGCCGCGCCATCCGACAAAACTCCCCACCATCGCCATCATTTTCACGTCGCCACCGCCCATCGCCTCTTCCTTGAACACCCACGTGCCCGCCATCCCGACGAGCCACAGCAGCACGAACCCCACCGCGGCGCCGAGCAGCGCCTGGAGAAACCCCTGCACACCGCCGCCCAGCGCGAGCAGGAGGCCGATCACCAGGCCGCCCCAGGTGAATTCATCGGGAATGATGTAGTGGCGTGCGTCGGTAATCGCGATGCCGAGCAACAGCGTGCCGAACAGGGCGGCCGCGAGGGCGTGCCAGGTCATGCCGTAGACCAGCAGCGAGACGCCGAACAGCACGCCCACCAATGCTTCGATGAGCGGGTATTGCTTCGCAATCGGCTTATGGCACCAGCGGCATTTGCCGCGCAGCCACAGCCACGAAAACAGCGGAATGTTGTCGCGCCACGCGATCGGCTGCTTGCAGTTCGGGCACGTCGAGCGCGGACGCAGCAGCGATTGGTCGCGCGGCAGCCGCAGAATGCAGACGTTGAGGAAGCTGCCCACGCAGAGGCCGACCAGCACCGCCGCGACGATGATCACGGGGTCAGCGCCCACGCAGCACCTCGTACAGCAGGATGCCCGCCGCGACGGCGACGTTCAACGACTCGGCGCCGCGCGCGAGCGGAATCGCGACGCGTTGTGCCGCGATGGCGTTGAGCTGCGGCCGGATGCCCGCCCCTTCGTTTCCCACGATCACTGCAATGAGCTCCTTGCCTGATGTCTCCGCGTCGAGCGCGCGTGCGAGCGGCACGCCGTCCGCCGCGGCCGCCCACAACGTGGTGCCGTGCTCGCGCGCCCACGCGATGAACGGACCGTCATCCAGCTGGACGACGGGATGGCGGAACGTCGCGCCCATCGCCGCCCGCAGCGCCTTCGGGTTCATCGGGTCCGCACTGCCGCGCAGCAGCAGGCTGGCGGAGGCGCCCAGGGCGTGCGCGGTCCGAATCAGCGTGCCGACATTTCCCGGATCCTGCACCCCATCGACGACGAGCAGCGGGCCGCCCGACACGTCGGTCACCGACCACGCGCGCGGCTGCACAATCGCGAGAATTCCCTGCGGCGTGTCCGTGCCCGCGAGGTCGCCGAAGGCGCGCGCGCCGACTTCTTCGACCGTGACCGCATGGCTCGCCAGCTCCGCCGTCAGCGTCTGGCCACGGGTGGTCCGCGCGAGATCCGGGGAGACGAGCGCGCCCTTGAACTCGAGACCCGCCGCCAGCGCTTCCTCCACCAGGCGCACGCCTTCCACGACGGCGAGGCCACGGCGTCCCCGTGCTTTGCGACGTTGTAGATCGCGGACGGTCGACTGCAGATTACTGCGGATGCGCGTCCCCATGCCGGTCACAGGTGCCCCTAAGATTGCGTGTGCGGTTGCTTTCGCCAAGGCACGGGCGCCGACAGCATGAGAATCGCCCTCACGATCGCGGGCTCCGATTCAGGCGGCGCGGCGGGTATTCAGGCCGATCTCAAGACGTTCCATCAGTTCGGCGTGTTTGGGACCACTGCGATCACGGCCGTCACGGCGCAGAACACGACCGGCGTGCGCGCATGGCAGGCGCTGCCCAGCAAACTGGTGGAGCAGCAGATCGACGCGCTCGCGGACGACCTGTTTCCCGCCGCCGTGAAAAGTGGCATGCTCGGCTCGGCGGCGATCGTCGCCACCGTTGCGGAACGCATCGCGGACCGCCGGCTGCCGAATTACGTGCTCGACCCCGTGATGGTCGCGACGTCCGGAGACCGCCTGCTCGATCGGGACGCAGAGCGACTGATCGCGCGCCGGCTCGCGCCGCTCGCCCTGCTGGTGACGCCGAATCTCAACGAGGCGGAGATCCTCGTCGAGGCCGAGGTGCGAACCCCGGATCATATGGAAGCAGCGGGTCGCGCGCTGGTCGCCATGGGGGCACGGGCCGCGCTCGTGAAAGGCGGACATCTCACGGGGCCGACGCTGGTGGACGTGTTGGTGCACGGGAAATCGGCGCGCCGTTTTACGCACGAGCGCATCGATACGACGTCGACGCACGGCACCGGCTGCACCCTGTCGGCCGCGATTACCGCGGGACTCGCGCTCGGCCGGCCACTCGAGCAGGCCGTGGCCAATGCGCTCGACTTCGTGCATCGCGCGATTGCCGCGGCACCGGGGCTCGGGCAAGGCCACGGACCGCTCAACCATTTCGTACCGGCGCCGCCGAGGCCGCCGAGTGAGGGGCTGTAGAGGCGCAAAAAATGTAGGGGCGCAGCATGCTGCGCCCCTACCAAAACCATATCGTTACCTACCCCACAATCACGGATTCCACCAATACGTAGCCTTGATCATGAAGATGTTGTCCGCGGGCGCCCGCAACATCCGGCCCATCGAGGAGCCGAAGCGGAAGTCGCCATTGATATCGGAGTCCTCGCGGTTCTGCGTCCACACGAAATACAGCGTCGAGCCGGGCATGTACTCCCAGCGGAGCACCGCGTTGCCGCGCAGCGACTTGTAGTTGAAGTCGGGCCTGCCGAAGGAAAACGGCTTGAGCGGCCCCGCGCGGTCGAGATCGACTTCGTACGAATTGGTCGAGTCCACGTACGTGATGCGGGAGCCGTAAATCGAGCCGTAGCGCGTGAACTCGGCGCTGCGCGGCCGGGCCAGCTCGTGGAAGTAGTCGTACCGACCGGCAGAGATCAGCGGTTGCGCGTAGAGCTGGAGCGACAGCGTGGGGCTGTACGTCCAGTTCAGGCGGATCGCCGCCGATAACTCGGTCTGTTTCAGCATCCCGAAGATGTAATGCGTGCCATAGGTGTTCGGGGCGCCGCCGCTCGTGTCGACGACGGCATCGACGTACTGCAGCGGGTTGCTCTGCTTGTACAGGTTGGGCCCCACACTGACCGAGACGTTGGGTGCGGGCCGGTATTGCACGTTGGCATAGGTTGACCACTCGATGTCCTGCGACGAACGGAAGTACGTGAAGAATCCCGTGCCCAGCGTCACCGATTTCCGGCTATCCGATCCCAGGTCGAGCCCGAGCTGATACGCCGGCGGCAGCAACATCAGCGGCCCGCCCCGCGTGCGACGGTTGTCCACGGTCCAGGGATTGTACGCGACGTTCCAGTTGATCCAGGAGTAATTGAGGAACTGGACATAGCCGAAGTTGAAGGCGCCCGACCAGTTGATGTTGCCGTCCCAGTCGTAGTTCCGAAACAGGGCGCCGCCCGTCTCGGCATAGCGGAACACCTTCCCGGGTTTGGTCCAGTTCCGCCCGCCCCCCACGTGCATGTTGATGTAGCCGACGCGCGACAGGAAACCGACATCGTTCACGTCGAATCCGGGCGAGATCACGCCGAAGGCAGAATTCACGAACGTGTTGCCGCGCTGCTTGGCCAGCGTGAATCGCGCCGCCGTGCCGGTGAGGGACGTGGCGCTTGAATCCACCCCGACACTCGGCGCATCGGGCCGCTGAAAGTAGTGCACCGAATTACGCTGCACGGCGGTGAGGCGAGCAGGGGACCCGGTGATCCGCGACGCAGCGACCCACGCGGTCGACACCCAGGTCTTCGAGGAATCGAGGAAGATCCAACCGTCGGTCCCGAACGTCATGGCGTTGCCGTTGCGGGCGTCGCGCAGCGTGGGATCGTCGAATGCGCGACCGGCGATCGTGGATATGAATCCGAGCCCCTGCCGCCCCTTGTCGAACTCCTTTTGCGCGCGATACACTCCGTACATCGCGAGCGGCTCCATTTCCTGACCCCAGCGCGCGCCGAGGCTGTCCTGCAGTGTGGCACGCTCCCGGCGCGTGATCGCGGTCAGGCCACCGACGTTCCAGCTGCCGGCGACCTTGCCGGTCAGCTTGAGCGCGCCCAGGATGTGCGCGCCGTCCGGCCCGTCGACGTATCCCTTGTCCGGCGCGCCCGGGAGCGACAGCGAACGACCGATGCGCCGGCTGTAGAGGAAGTTCGGTCCGGACCAGTTGAATCCCCAGAAGTTGCTCTGGCCGCCGTATCCGAACTCGAAGATCGACGAGCCTTCGACGAAGAACGGCCGCCTCTCGTTGAAGAAGGTCTCGCGGTCGCTGAGGTTCACCACCGCGGGGTCGACCTCGACCTGGCCGAAGTCGGGATTGACCGTGGCGTTGAGCGTCAGATTCGAGCCGAGCCCGATCCGCGCGTCAGCCCCGAACCCCGGATCGACCTTCGAGCCGTCGTTGAACGGGTCAGCGGCTGGACGGCGCGTGAACGCGGCGCGGCTCGTCGCGTACGGCATGATCTCGAGGCGGCGCGGCGGCTCGATGCGCGCGATCCCCACCAGATCCGGAAACCGCGACACGAAGCCGCGCCCGTCCTTCGGCGTGAAGGCGATGAAATCGAACTCGTTTTTGCGGGCGATGTCGCGGCGGAAATTGATGCCCCACACATACTCGCTGCGCTTGACGAAACGCAGCTGTGAGTAGGGAATGCGCATCTCCGCGGTCCACCCCTGCGCGTCGCGGGTGACCTTCCCCTCCCACACGCCGTCCCACGTGTCGTCGTCCCAGTCGTCGTTGAAGAGCGTGCCGTCGTACAGCGTGCCGGCCGCGCTGATGCCGAAGTAGTAACCACTACGCTTGTCGTGGTAGGAGTCGACAAATACCTGAAAGCGGTCAGAGTTCGTCCCCTGATCGCGCCGAGCCAGACGCGCCACGATCGAATCGGGACGCGAGTCGTAGAGCCGCGCGGCGATGTAGAGCGCAGCGTCGTCATAGGTGATATAGACGACGGTGCTCTCGCTCGGGGCCGTGCCCTCATTCGGGTCGCGCTGCGTAAACCCCGTCACCCGCTCGGCGGCTTGCCACAGCGGTTCCTGCAGCAAACCATCGATTGTCACCGCTTGGCCCCCGCCGAGCCGCACGGCACGCAGCTGCGTAGGAGCCGGCACGAGGGGTGCCGGAGGCGGCGAATCGATTGGGACTGCGGGCGGGTGCATGCCCGCCAGCGCGAGTAGCAACTGGATCGTCGTCGTCATGATGCGTCCGGAGCTGAAGTGTGGGTGAACCCCGGTCGCGAACGCTGACGGCGAGCGCGCGGCGGTTATCGATCCATATGACAGACGCGGGAGAGAAAAGGTTGCAAGGGGAAGCGCTTGGAGGGTGTCAAGCCATTGTCAGGCGTTGCAGCACCCCTTTCACGACCACGGAGAGGCGTCGCGCGACCTGCTCGCTGACCGCGAGCACTTCCTGGTGTGACAGCGCTTCGCCCGTGATGCCTGCCCCGGGGTTGGTAATAGAGGAAAACCCCAGGCAGCGGACGCCGCGCGATCGCGCGACAAGCACCTCCGGCACGGTCGACATCCCCACCGCATCGGCACCGAGGCGCTCGAGCATCCGCACTTCCGCGGGCGTCTCGTACGACGGGCCGAGCAGGCCGGCGTACACGCCTTCTTCGAGCGCGACGCGCTCTTCCTGCGCGACCGCGCGCGCGAGCGCCCGCAGCTCGTTGTCATACGGCTCGTGCATGATGGGAAACCGTTGCTCGCCGGCCTCCGGCTGCCCGATCAGCGGATTGCGCCACATGAGGTTGATGTGATCGGCGATGAGCATGAGGGTTCCACCGGGAAACGTACGACGCACCCCGCCGGCAGCATTCGTGACGATGAGAATCTCGACGCCCAGCTCCGCAAACACCCGGGCCGGGAGGCCGGCGACGGCGGCCGGATGCCCCTCATACAAATGAAAGCGGCCCGCCTGCACGATTACGGGGACGCCCTCGAGCTTCCCCGCGACCAGCTCGCCCTTATGCCCGGCGACACCGGGCTCGGGAAAACCGGGGATGGTGTGATACGGGATGCGGATGGGGTTTGTGACCTCGTCGGCGAGAAACCCCAGCCCAGAGCCGAGGACGATGGCAACACGCGGCTCGAGTTTGCCGAGCCGCTGCTTCACTGCATGTGTTGCTGCGACGACAGCACCCGTCCCCCGTCCCCGGTCCCCCTTCCCCGTCACAAGAGCATGCCCGCCAGCGTCGCGGAGAGGAAGTTGGCGAGCGTCCCCGCGATCATCGCCCGGAATCCGAGCCGTGCCAGGTCGTGCTTGCGATCCGGTGCCAGCGCGCCGATGCCGCCGATCTGAATTCCCACCGAGCTGAGGTTCGCGAAGCCGCACAGCGCAAATGTGGCGATGGTGAACGAGACCGGGTCGAGCGTCGCCTTGAGGGGTCCGAGATGGGCATAGGCAATGAACTCGTTGATCACCATGCGCTCGCCGAGCAATCCGCCGATGACCCCACTGTCGTGCCATGGCACGCCCATCACCCACGCAATCGGCCGGAAGATCCAGCCGAGCACCGTTTGCAGGGTCGACGGGAACCACGACGCAAACCCGTGAATCCAGCCGAACAGGCCATTCACCAACGCGATCAGCGCGATGAACGAGATGAGCATCGCGATCACGTTGAGCATGAGCTGCAGCCCTTCGCTCGTCCCGCGGGCCGCGGCGTCGAGCACGTTCACGTCGCTGCGCGGGATCTCGACCTTCACGCCGCCCAGCGTTTCGGGGACCTCGGTCTCGGGCTCCAGGATCTTCGCCATCATGATCGTCCCCGGGGCGGTCATGATCACGGCTGTCAGCAGATGGCGTGCCTCGATGCCGAACGCGATGTACGCCGCCATGATCGAGCCGGAGACGTGGGCCATGCCCGCGGTCATCACCGTCATCAGCTCGGAGCGGGTCATGCGCGGCAGAAACGGACGGATCGTGAGCGGCGCTTCGGTCTGTCCCATGAAGATCGACGCGGCGACGTTGAGGCTCTCCGCGCCGCTCGCACCCATGATCTTGTTCATCGCCACCGCGAACGCTTTGACGACGATCTGCATGATGCCGAGGTAGTACATGATCGCGAACAGCGCGGAGACGAAAATGATGGCAGGCATGATCTGGAACGCGAACACGACGCCGATGCTCGAGTGCTGCTTGCCGATTTCGCCGAACACGAATTCCGAGCCGGCGTAGGAAAAGCTGAGGATCTTCGTCACCGTCGCACCCAGCCAACTAAAAATCCTCGTGCCGATGGGGACACGGAGCACGAAGATCGCGAACAGCAGCTGCAGGCCGACGCCCCAGGCGACCACCCGCCCGCTGATCGCCCGCCGGTTCCGCGACAGCCCGAAGCCGATGCCGAGGATCAGGATGAGGCCGAAGATCCCCGTGAGCCGCGAGCCGAGTGAGCGGGGGACGGGCGGCACGGCCTGCGCCGGTTGGGCTTTCGTGGTGTCCTGCGCGGGAGTCTGGACCGTCGCGCCGCGCACCGTGTTGAACACGAAGCGCGGCAGCGTGAAGACGACGAGGGCACAGACGAACGTGACGGCAAACGCGAATACGACCCGGCGCCAGGACATCACGAAGTTCCCCCTTCGAGTTCGCTCTGCACGCGGGACACTAAGGCCACTTTGTCGTACTCCGGGAGAAACGCGCTCTCGCAGGCATTCAGGACCACGCGCGCCAGATCATCGGGCGAGAGCCCCAGCACCGCGTGCGCCAGAAAGTATTCGTCGGTCAGGGTGATGCCGTCGGTCAGCGGACCATCGGTATTCAGCGTGACCACGACGCCCTGCTGGAAATAGCGCTTAAAGGGGTGTTCCGCCACCGACGCCACGACGTGCGTGTGCACGTTGCTGGTCAGACACATCTCCAGAGGGATTTTTCGCGCGACCACTTCCTCGAGCAGCGCGGGGTCCTCGGCGAGCCGCGTCCCGTGCCCGATCCGTTGCGCCCCGACCTCGTGGATCGCCTGGTGGATCGAGTGCGGCCCGTCGCCTTCGCCCGCATGACAGGTGCAGGCCATCCCGTACGCCGCCGCGTATTCGAACGCGGCGCGGTGATCTCTCGCCGGGAAGCCGCGCTCGGCGCCCGCGAGGTCGAACGCCGTCACTCCCGCCGAGCGATACTCCGCCGCCGCGCGCGCCAGCTCGAGCGATTCGGCCGGCGGCTTGGTGCGCATCGCGCACACGATGAGCCCGACCTTGACCCCCGTTGCGGCGGACGCGCGCCGGATCCCGGCGAGTGGCGCTTCGATCGCCTGCGCCAGCGTCAGCGCCGGTCGATGCAGCAGCGGCGAGTAACGCACCTCCACGTAGCGGACGTTCTCCGCCGCCTTATCGACGACGAATTCATACGCCACACGCTCCAGCGCCGCCGCCGTCTGGAGCACCGAGAGTGTGATCGTGTATTTCTCGAGGTACTCCTCGAGGTTTTTGGCATCGCGCACCAGCATCGCTTTGGCGAGTGCCTCGGGCGTCTCGGCGGGCAGGCGGATGTGCTGGGTGTGGGCCAGCTCCAGCATCGTGGCGGGCCGCAGGGCACCATCGAGATGCACGTGCAGCTCGGCCTTGGGCCAGCGCCGCAGCGCGTCTTTGGTGAGCCGCGGTTTGCCCTGACGCGCGGACACGACCACGCGAAATACGGCGCCGGCCTCGCCCACCGCATCTCCGACGTCGATCGGACGGCCCGCAGCGTCGGTCACATAGGCAGCGCCGTCGAGCAGCCGCGCCAACCCATCGTCGGCCTGTGCGACCGCATCGCGCACGCGGGCGCCGCGCGGGACATCGACTGCTTTGTCGTTGACGAAAACCCGCATCAGTGCTCGGTCCGGTGGAAGCGCGCGTCCCCCGGCGCCTCCACGGGAGTGCGCAACACCCCCAGATAGCGGATCAGGGCATCGACGTCGAGCACATCGATGTCCTGCTTCGGCGCGCCCGCCAACATCGCGAAGCCCGAGCCGCCGGTCGCCATGAAGTCACTGACGACAAGTGTGTACGTGCTGTTCTTCTCGAGATCCTTGCCGTTATCGAGACGAACGCGAGTGATGCGCTTCCCCGGCTCCTTGCGGCCGTCGTACCACACCTCCACGCCGGCGACGTGACAATTGGGCAGGTGGTCGCGGCCCGCCACGCACTGCTCCAGCGCGTCCTCGAGGACCGACCCCGTGACCGTGAGTCGCAGCAGGCGGTTCTGGAACGGCTGCACCTGATAGACGTTGCCCCAGGTCACGGCGCCTTCGGGCAGATCGGAGCGGATGCCGCCGTTGTTCATGATCGCCACGTCGGCGCGGCCGGCGGCGCGCTGCGCGTCCGCGATCAACCGGCCCAGACCGTACTCATCGCCCTCGCGCTTCAGCGGGAACTTGAGCCGCGCGACGACACGCTCGGTGATGTTACGCAGCGCCTGCTGCTGGCCTGCCAGCGCCGCGGTGAGTGCGACATCGGGCTTTATCTGGTCGACATAGGGCGTGACAAGCTGCGCGCGCACTTCGCGCCGCCCGCCGACTCGCACGAAGTCGACCACGCCGATCGCGCGCGCACTCGACTGCGCTTCCACAATGGGAATGCCGTTGACGACGGTGTTGACGCGTTGGTGGGAGTGCCCGGCGACGATGAGGTCCACCGATCCCGAGTCGAGCTGTCGCGCGACGTCGAGGATCTCACCGTGACAGGTCGCTGCCATCGCGGAATCGCACACGGCGCCGGCGTGCGCGAGCACGATGACGAAATCAGCCGCCGCGCGCGCCGCGGGTAGATACTGCTTGATCGCCCGCGCGCCGTCGCCGAAGGCGAGGCCCTGCACGTTGCGGGGCGCCGTACTGGTCGGCGTCTCCGTGGTGGTCAGGCCGATCACCGCGATCTTCGCACCCCCCTTCGTCACCAGCGTCCAGGGAGTGGCCCAGTCCGGCCGCGCCGTCCCGGCGGCGTTGGTGATGTTGGCGGACAGGAAGGGATACTTCGCGTCGCGCATGCGCGAGCGCAGCGTGTCCACCGACCAGTCGAATTCATGATTGCCGATCGCCGCGGCGTCGATCCCGAGCGCATTCATCGCGTCGATCGTGCCCCGCCCGAACGTCGCGTTCGACAGCGCCGTCCCCTGCATCTCGTCGCCCGCGTCGAGCCGAACGCTGGTGCAGCCGCAGAAGCGGGCCAGGCTGTCGAGCCACGGCTTCAGCGCCGCAACCCCGCCAACCTGACGGCCATTTGACCAGTCCCACACGCGTGGCTCGAGCTGCCCGTGCAGGTCGCTGGTGGCGAGCACGCGGAGCAGCGTACTGTCGGCGACGCGGACGGCCACGGCGGCGGGGGTAAACGCGGCGCGTGCCGCGGCACGGGCCGGATCGGGGATGATCGCCCAGCTGGGGTGCAGATAGGTCGCGGCCTGGAGCGTGCGCGCGCGGCGGATCTCGTCCACCAGCAGCTCGCGAATGTCTTCGCCCTTGTCATAGACGACGCGCGCGCCGGCCAGCATCGAGTAGCCACCGCCTCCGGCCTGACGGTAGCTGTTGACCGCCATGGTGAAGCTGTCGCCGGGTTGCACGATCTTGCCGTTATACGCGAGGCCGCGGATACGTTGCCCGGCCGGACGGGACAGGTCGATGTTGTAAACGACGCCGCTGACGACGTCGAAGTTGTAGCCCGCGACGCTGTCGTTGATGATTGGCTCATTTGGCTCGTAGGTGCGGAAGTAGCGCGCGGAATGCTCGAGGAACTCGCGCAGCTGCTGGCCGGAGATCTTCACCGCGCGCAGCGTATTCTCGTAGGGGTAGATCCCCGACACCTCCCGCAGGTGCACTTCCCCTTCCGGCAATCCCGGCTGCACGTCGAACGCCGCGGCCGCCGACAGCTGCGCGCCCGAGCGGCGGCGCTGCACCTCGTTGATGAAGTCGAGCAGCGGGGTGTCCTGCACGCGCGCGTAGCGCGCGTCGAACCCCGGCGACACCGTGCCGAGCGGCGTGGCCGCCCACAACCGTGCGGCCTCGTTCGCGGCGTCGAACCGACGCGTAAAGCGAGGGAGCTCGGGCACGTTCGACACCGGAATCAGATCGGAGTGGACCGACGTGACGCGATACCGCCCACCCGACGTCGAATCCTTCGCCAGCCACACATGCACGACGGCGATGCTCTGCGCCCAGTTTTTCGGTTGCACGAAGTGAACGCCGTTGATCACGGTATCGCGGATCTCGCGATGCGTGTGGCCCACGATGACGATGTCTGGTTTTGGACTTACCGCTGCCAGTGCCACGGCGTCGTTCTCCGGCCCGATGCCGCTCGTGTCGTAGCTCGACGCTCCGAAGCCGCTGTGAATCAGCACCACTTTGAGATCCGCGCCCTCGCGGTCGAGCCGCGCCACCGCCCCCGGCGCCATTTCGGCGATGCGGCGCACCCGGGCGCGGCCGGCGAGCTGGGCGCCGTCCCACAGCATCACGCCCGGCGTGGTCAATCCCGTAATGCCGACCTTGATGGGGCCGCGCGGCACCAGTACGGTCGGGGCGAACATCAGCGTGCCCGTGGAGTCCTGCACGTTTCCCGATACGTAGTGGTAGGTGGCCTCGGCCGCAGCGCGCCGCAGGAAGGGAAGCCCGAAGTCGAAGTCGTGATTGCCCGGCGTGACGGCGTCGTACTGCAGCGCGTTCAGCGCGTCGACGATGGGCTGCGGCTGCCGTTTGTCGTAGCGGCCGAAGAACGTCGCGAACGGGTTTCCCTGCAGCAGATCACCGGCATCGACCAGCACGACGTTGCCGGGATAGCGGGCGCGCAACGTTTCGAGCGCCGTGGCCACGCGCGAGAGCCCGCCGGGCGCCACGCCATCGCGCACGTAATCCCAGCCGAGCACGCGGCCGTGAATGTCGGTCGTGGCGACGATGACGATGTGGGCGGTGTCCGACCGGGTGGCCGGAGCCGCCTGAGGATTTTGGAACGCGAAGAGCAGCGCGGGCAGAAGCAGCATAGTGCGCACAAAATTGCGAAACGAGCGGCGCTCGCGCTACCTTCCGGCCTGTTTATGGCGACCGACAGCCTGGTGGTGCAACGTATTCTCGTCGTGGACGACGAGCCCGATATCACCGCGCTCGTCGCGTATCACCTTGCAAAGGAAGGGTACCGCGTCACAACGGCCGGCACCGGCGCCGATGCGCTGCGGTCGGCGCGCGAAGCGCGGCCCGATCTGGTCGTGCTGGATCTGATGTTGCCGGGGCACTCGGGGTTCGAGGTCCTGGCGGAGCTGCGGCGCCGCGACGAGACGCACGACGTCGGCGTCCTGTTGCTCACGGCGCGCAAAGAGGAGCCGGACCGCATCACAGGGCTCACCCTCGGCGCGGACGATTATCTCACCAAGCCGTTCTCGCCCAAAGAGCTCGTGCTGCGTGTGGGCGCGATCCTGCGGCGCCTCGCGGCGCCGCCGGTCGCCGCGGGCGGCCGCCTCGTCGGCGGGCCGATCATCGTCGACCGTTCAGCCCATCGCGTCACCGCCGACGGCAAGGAAGTCGAGCTCACGGCGACGGAATTCAAGCTGCTCGAGCGATTGATCGAGCGGCGTGACCGCGTGCAGTCGCGCTCCCAGCTGCTCGAGTCGGTCTGGCAGGCGCAGCCCGACATCCAGACGCGCACCGTCGACATGCACGTGCAGCGGTTGCGTACCAAGCTGGGCGCCGCCGGCGACTGGATCGAGACTGTGCGAGCCGTCGGCTATCGATTCGGTGAACCGGGCGCATGAGACTCGCCACGCGGCTGTTCGCGAGCATCGGCTTGCTCGTGGCTGCCGCGGTCGTCGGTTCGATCGTCGCCGCCGACGTGCTGCTGCGCCGCCATCTGGAGCCGGAAATCGCCGGCGAGCTGGAGCGCGAAGCCCGGTTGGTCGCGGCGCTCGCCCCGACCGATTCCACACGCTGGCCGGAGTTCGCGGCGTTGGTCGGCGCCCGGCTGGGAAGGCGCGTGACCCTCATCGACCCTGAGGGCCATGTCCGCGGCGACACCGAGTTCGGTCGGGCCGCCCTCGCGCAGCTGCAGAATCATCGCGACCGTCCCGAGGTTCGCGCCGTGCTCGACTCCGGACGCAGCGTCGGGATGAATGAGCGGCTGAGCGCATCCACCAACGAACGCCAGCTGTATGTCGCGATCAAGGACGGCCCGCCCGGCCTCGCCGTCGTCCGCGTCTCCACGACGCTCGCCGTCGTCGACGCGCAAATCCACGCGGTCCAACGGGCGGTCGCCGCCGCCGGTCTCGTCATGTTGCTGGCCACCGGACTCGTCGCCTGGCTGCTGTCCCGTGTTCTGGCTCGGCCGCTGCTCCGCATCGCCGACGCCGCGCGTGATATCGCTGCCGGCCGCCCGGCGGAATTCCCCGACGTGCACGTCCCGGAGCTGGCGCATCAGGTGGACGCGCTCCGCGCCATGCATCATGAGCTGGAGCGCCGCTTCGACGATCTGCGCCGCGAGCGCGAGGAGTCGCGCACGCTGGTCGAGGCGCTCTCCGATGGCGTACTCGCCGCGGACGAACGGGGCGTGATCGCATCGGCCAACGCCGCGGCTCGCCGCCTGCTGGGCTATGGCTCGTCGGAAGTCCTGCCGCCGCTGGGGGAGCTGTTTCACGACCGGCCGCATCGGACGCTGATGCGCGAGGTCCTGGCCGGCGCCGTCGTCGAGGGACGCGAGCTCGACCTCGGCGATCGCACGGTCGTGGTCTCGGCACGGCCGCTGAAGGACGGCGGGACGCTGCTGGTCCTGAGCGACGTCACCGACCTGCGGCGGCTCGAAACGATCCGGCGGGACTTCGTCGCGAATGTGTCGCACGAGCTGAAGACGCCGCTCACGGCCATCGCCGGCTACGCCGAGACCCTGGCAATAGAATCGCCCTCGACTTTTGCGGACACGATCCTGGCAAACGCCACCCGCATGCAGCGCCTGGTGGACGACTTGCTCGACCTCTCGCGCATCGAGTCGGGGGGCTGGCGACCCGCGCCTGTCGCCGTGGACGTCGAGTCTGCCGCGCGGGACGCCTGGGAGCCGTTCGCGGAGCGCGCGGCGGCGCGGCGCGTGGCGTTCGAGAGCGCGACTACTGCGGCGGGTACGATCGACGTCGATCCCGAAGCGTTGCGGCAGATCTTCACGAACCTGTTCGACAACGCGCTGCGCTTTAGCTCGGAGACCGGGCGCATTCGCGTCGCCACGGCTCCACGAACGGACGAGATCGTCGTCACCGTGACGGACACCGGCTCGGGCATCCCCTCCGAGCACCTGCCGCGCATTTTCGAGCGGTTCTACCGCGTCGACGCGAGCCGGTCGCGCCAGGACGGCGGCACGGGGCTGGGACTTGCGATCGTCAAACATCTCGTCGAAGCACATGGTGGGCGCGTCGCCGCCGAAAGCGAGCTCGGCCGCGGCACCACGATCCTGCTCTACTTCCCCGCCGTTACACAGTCGTGAGGACCAGTCCTACTTTGACTCAGCCCCGGCGACGACCACCCCCACGCTCCGCTCCTTCAGCCGACCGTTGAACTGTGCAAGATCCTGGTTCACCAGTGTGTCGAGTCGGCCGCGCACCGCCTTGAGCTGGCCGGCGAGCAGGTCGCGCACGTCGCGTTGCTGCGCCGTGGGCGCAAAGTCCGAGCTCGCGACGCCCTGCGCGAGATAGGTGATCTGGCCTGCGGCGCGCGTGGGCCAGCGGATGTTGTCCTGACCCCGACCCGTGATCCGCAAGTCGTGCAGCTCGCCCTCGAGCCCGCTGAAGCGACGCTCGAGCGAGTCCGCCCCCGCGCGCAGCTCGGCCGGCAGCACTGCGCGCAGCCCCAGCAGTTGGCTACGCACCAATTCCATCTGGTTGACCATGTCGACGGCGGCGCTCAGGTCCCCCTGAAGATCGGCGAGCAGCTTGGTCTGGGTTTGGATCTCCTCCTCGCTCCCGCCCGAGTTCGGATCTTTGCGGATGACGAGCGGCTGAATCAGCTCCTGCCCCGCCACGCGTACCTTCACCGTGTACGTGCCCGGCGGCATGAGGAGCGACATGCGCCCTATCGCCGGTGCCGCGCGCGTGCCGTCGGGGCCCAGCCGGACGTCCGGTGCGTACGGCACCGGGGTGCGCAGCCGCGCTTCCTTGGAGTCTTCATTGCGCAGGTCCCACCAGGCGCGATTGACCCCCGCTTTAGCCGGCCCCTTGAATGTCCGGATCGTCTGGCCGCCGGCGTCGGCGATCGCGATGGTGGCGCTGTCCGTCTGCGCCGTCTTGAGCAAGTAGTTGATCGACGCCCCGTACGGCGGATTCTGACCGGCCGTGGGGTCGTCGGTCATCTGGTTCGGCGTCGTGTTCAGCCGGAACCGATACGCCGGTCGAGGCTTGAACAGATACGCGGCGCCGGCGCGCGCGTCCGCCGTGAGCTGCTCGAGCGGCGTGATGTCGTCGAGAATCCAGAAGCCGCGGCCGTAGGTGGACACCACGAGATCGTTGAAGTGCTCCTGGATCACCAGCCAATAGACCGGCGCATGCGGCAGGTTCGACTGCAGCGGCTGCCAGCCGCCCCCATCGTCGAACGACACGTATAGCCCGCTCTCGGTGCCCAGGTAGAGCAGGCCGCGGCGCACCGGATCCTCCCGCACCACGTGCGCGTACGCCATCGGGGTGCGCGGCAACCCGCTCACGATCGTCTTCCAGCTGCGCCCGTAGTCCGCCGTCTTATAGATGAATGGGTCCCGATTGTTCGCCTGGTGGGCGTCCACGGTGATGTACGCCGTGGCGGTGTCGTAGCGCGACGGCTCGATATTCGACACCGTGCCCCACGACGGCATACCCGGGATGCTCGCGGTAACGTTCGTCCAAGTCTTCCCGCCATCGCGCGTCAACTGCACCTGGCCGTCGTTCGTCCCCGCCCAGATCACGCCCGCCTTGAGCGGCGACTCGGCGATCGCGAACACAACATCGGCGTACTCGACGCCGATGTTGTCCGGCGTGAGCCCGCCCGAGATCTGCTGCTTGCTCTTGTCGTTCAGAGTGAGGTCGGGACTGATCACCTGCCAGCTCTTGCCGCCATCGGTCGTCATGTGCACGAACTGGCTGCCCGCGTACACGCGGTTGTGATCGTGCGGCGAGATCGTGAGCGGCATCGTCCAGACGAACCGGTACTTCACGTCCGCCGCAGGATAACCGATGGTGCTCTGCGGCCAGATCTCCACGTGCTGGGCCTGGCGCGTGCGCTCATCGTAGCGCACGACGATGCCCCCCACGCTTCCTGACCCCGATGCCGTCGACCAGATGATGTTTGGATCGGTTGGATCGGGCGTTGCCCACCCGCTCTCCCCTCCGCCCACCGAGTGCCACTCGCCGCGTGGGATCACTCCGCTCCCACCTCCACCACCTCCAAAACCTCCGAATTTCGAGTTCGACGGGCCGCGCGATGACGGGCCGTCCTGGCGGTTGCCCATGACGTAGTAAGGGATCTGGTTGTCCACGGTCGCGTGATACATCTGTGCGATCGGGAGCTGCTGGCGAAGCCACGTGCGACCGCGGTTCGTCGAGATCGCGACCTGGCCATCGTTCCCCACGACCATGCGGTTCCCGTCGGTCGGATCGATCCACATGTCATGATTGTCGCCGCCGGGGGAGCTGCCGAAGGGGATGTCCGCCGTCGTCGCGCCCCCGTCTAGGGTCTTGGAGAACGACGCGCACAGGAAGTACGCCTCGTTGTCGCGGTCGGGCGCCACCGCCATGCGGGTGTAGTACGGCTGGCGGCAGGAAAGCTGACGGTCGTAGGAGACGACGCGCCACGTTTCGCCGCCGTCATCGGAGCGCCACAGCTCGCCCCGATCCGTTTCCTGATCGTGCACCGGGACGCCGTCGCCCGTTTCGATGAGCGCGTAGATCCGGCTGGAGTTGCTGGGCGCGATCGCGAGCCCCACCTTGCCGAACGGCTTCGCCGGCAGGCCGTTGCCCGTGAGCCGCTTCCACGTGGCGCCGCCGTCGCGCGACATGTAGATGCCGCTGCCGGACCCACCGCTCTCGCGGCCCCACGTGTGGATGACGATCTGCCACATCGCGGCGAACAGGATGCGCGGGTTTGCCGGGTCCATCACGATATCGGCCGCGCCGGTGTTCTCGTCGACGAACAACACGCGCTCCCACGTCTTCCCCCCGTCCATCGTGCGATAGATGCCGCGCTGCTGCTGCGGCCCGTAGGCGTGGCCCAATGCCGCGGCGTAGACGACGTCGGGGTTCGTGGGATGCACGACCACGCGGGCAATGCGGGCCGTGCTGTCGAGTCCCATGTGCTGCCATGTCTTGCCGGCATCGGTGGACTTATAGATGCCGTTCCCGATCGAGATATGACTGCGGATCCATGCTTCGCCGCTGCCGGCCCAGACGACGTTCGCGTCGGACGGCGCAACCGCAAGCGCGCCGATCGACTGCACCGGTTGGTCGTCGAAGATCGGTTGCCAATGCACGCCGCCGTCGGTCGTCTTCCAGATACCGCCCGACGCCGCCCCGGCGTAATAAACGCTCGCGTCACGCGCGACGCCGGCCACCGCCGAGACGCGATTACCGACGGGCCCGATGTAACGGTACTTGAGCTGGGTGTAGGTGGCGGAGATGTCGGGCTGCTGAGTCTCGGCCGCCGCAGCGGGCGTCGCCGACGCGGGCGGCTGCCGTCGCGCGCGTTGAGCCTGCGCGCTGAGAGGCAATGTGAAGCTGAGAATGACAAGGGAGACGATCATTGCACGAGACATGGGAGCCTTCGGCGTTGGACGGAACTAGAATCATCCCTGCCGGCCGGCGACGGAGCAAGAGCCGTCCCGGAGCGCGTTGTTGCATGCTCACAACACCCCTGGCGTGTTACAGGCTCGTGACACTGCCAACTAAATTCGGTGATGCGAGCAAGCGAGTCTTCGTCACCTGGTTATCCACCCTTTCGAGGAGCAGACACCGTGCACGGACGATCACTGTTGATCTTCGCTGCAATCCTAACCACGAGCCTTCGGGCGCAGGGCCAGGCCCCGCCGGCGCCGCAGGTTACCGTCGGCGGCCTCGTCTACACCCAGTACCAGTATACGGACGCGCCGGTTCACACCAACACCTTCGACGTGACCCGCGCGTACGTCAACGTCCTCGGCCGGTTCGCGAACGGTATCAGCACCCGCCTCACCACCGACATCATTCCGAGCGCGGTCACGAACCAGGCCATCCGGCTCAAGTACGCCTACGTGGCGTGGACGCCGACCGGCAGCAACCTCACCTACAAGCTGGGCATGATCCACACCCCCTACGTCGATTTCGAAGAGACGCTGTGGGACTACCGGATGCAGGGCACCATCGCGGTCGACCGCAACGGCTACATGACAGCGGCGGACATCGGCGCCGGAGTCGACGGGCACTGGAAAAACGAGCAGCTGAACGGACAGCTCGTGATCGTGAACGGGGAAGGCTACTCGGGCGGCACCGGCGATTTCCGCAAGGATCTCGAGGCGCGCGTCTCGGTGCGGCTCCAGCCCACGAACGACGCCACCCGCGTCGGCGGCCTGCGGGTCACCGGCTACGCCGGCATCGGCAAGGCCACCGGCACCGGCAACGACCGCAACCGCTACCTGGGCCTGCTGTCGTACAAGACGCAGCAGTACACGCTCGCGGGCGAATTCGTCTCCACGAAGACCGCGGCGATCACCGGCAGCATCATCAGCGCCTTCGGCGTCTATCACTTCACGAGCAGCAAGGTGGCCGTGATCGCGCGCGTGGACATCGTCGACCCCGACAAGAACGTCGCCAACAACAAGAACACGCGCATCATCGCGGGCGCGTCGTATCAACTGTCGCCCAACGTGCGCCTCCTCGCGGACGTCGATCGCCTCTCTTTCGAGAGCGGCGCCACGGCGACCAACCAAGTTCTGTTTCAGACGCAATTCACGTTCTAACGCATACTCGGAGAACGCACACTCATGACGTCCACTCGCTTGCTCGCGCTCGCCGCGCTGCTCGGCGCCGCCGTTCCGGCCGCCGCGCAGGTCCAGCTCAATGGCGCTGGGGCGACGTTCCCCAACATCATCTATTCGCACTGGATGCTGACCTACAATCAGGCGCATCCCGATGTGAAGCTGAACTACCAATCGATCGGGTCGGGCGGCGGCGTCCGTCAGTTCTCCGACGGGACCGTGGATTTCGGCGCCACCGACGCGCCGATGACCGATTCCGCCATCGCGGCGATCAGCAGCAACGTGCTGCACATCCCGACCGTCATGGGCGCCGTAGTGGTCATCTACAACCTGCAGGGCGTTTCGCAGGCGGTCCGGTTCACGCCCGATGTCCTGGCCGACATTTTCCTCGGCAAAGTCACCAAGTGGAATGATGCGCGCCTCGCGAGCGTCAATCCCGGCGTCACGCTGCCCGCCGCGGACATCATCGTCGTCCATCGCGCCGACGGCTCGGGCACCTCGTTCGTGTTCACCGACTACCTGTCCAAGGTGAGCCCTGAGTGGCAACAGAAGGTTGGCAAGGGTCCGTCGGTAAACTGGCCCGTCGGCCTCGGTGGCCGCGGCAGCGAAGGCGTTTCCGCCACGGTAAGCCAGACGCCGGGCGCGATCGGGTACGTCGAGCTGGCCTATGCGACGAGCAACAAGATCCAGTTCGGCACCGTGCGCAACAGCTCGGGAAACTGGATTACCCCGACCCTCGCGGCTGTCACGGCGGCCGCAGCGGGCGCCATGAAGGACATGGGGCCGAACACCGATTTCCGGGTGTCGATCGCCAATGCGTCCGGCGCCCAGGCGTATCCGATCTCCAGCTTTACCTGGTTGCTGGTGCATAAGTCCTACAGCGACAGCGCCAAGGCACGGGCTCTGGTCCAGTTCATCTGGTGGGCGGAGAGCGACGGTCAGTCGAAGGCCGCTGAGCTCGGTTATGCGCCGCTCCCCAAGGAGCTGCGCCCCTGGATCCAGGCCCGCCTGAAGAGCGTCACCGCCAACGGGCGGTCCGTCTGGAAGGGCACCGCCGAGTAGCTTGGCTCTTTTTCGCAGCGACCGCATCTACCAAGGCGTCCTTACAGCCTTCGCGCTCGCGCTGCCGTTCCTGATCCTGGTCATTCTGGGCGTGCTGTTCGTCAGCTCCCTTCCGGCCGTGCGCCGGTTTGGCCCGTCATTCCTGTGGACGTCGACCTGGGACCCGGTTACCGAGGTCTACGGTGCGGCGCCGATGATCTTCGGCACGCTCGCGTCATCGTGCCTCGCGTTGCTGATCGCCGTTCCGCTCGCGCTGGGCGTGGCGATCTTCCTCACGGAGTTCTCGCCCCGCTGGCTGCGACAGCCCGTGGCCTTTCTGGTGGAGCTGCTCGCGGCCATCCCGAGCGTCGTGTACGGACTGTGGGGGATCTTCGTCCTCATCCCGTTCCTGCGCAGCTACGTCGTGCCGCCGCTCAAGGCGCTGTTCGGGTGGACGCCGTTTTTGCAGGGGGTGTTCTACGGCAACTCGCTGCTCGCCGGCGGCATCATCCTCGCCATCATGATCGTGCCGTACATCGCCGCTGTGTCGCGCGAGGTCATGCTCGCCGTTCCGACGGCGCAGCGGGAAGCCGCCCTCGCGATGGGTGCGACGCGCTGGGAGGCGGTGCGCTCTGCCGTGCTGCCCTACGGCCGCGCCGGACTCATTGGCGCCGTCATTCTTGGCCTGGGCCGCGCCCTGGGCGAGACCATGGCCGTGACGATGCTCATCGGCAATCGACACGACATCGGCATCTCAGTGCTGCAGCCGGCCTATACCATGGCCGCGGCGATCGCCAACGAATTCAGCGAAGCCACGACCAACATGTATCACTCGGCGCTGTTCGAGGTCGGGCTGGTGCTCTTTGTCCTGACCGTCGTGGTGAACGCCATTGCGCGGATCCTCATCTGGCGCGTCGCGCGCGGCACCGCGGTGGGGAGCAGAGCGCTGTGAACAGCCGCGCCTTCCGCCGCCATCTCGTGAGCCGCGTCATGACGGGACTGATCGTCGCGCTCTCCTCGATCGCGGTCCTCGCCCTCGTGCTGATTCTCGGCAATCTGTTGCTGAAGGGCGCATCGTCCATCGATTGGGCATTCTTCACGAAGAGTCCCGTGCCTGCGGGCCAGTCGGGCGGCGGGGTGGCGAACGCGATCGTGGGCACCGGGATCATCGTCGGGCTCGCGGCGCTGATCGGCGTCCCGATCGGCGTCGGCGCGGGGATGTATCTCGCCGAGTATGGCGCGGGGCGGCTTGGGTTCATGGTGCGCTTCATCGCGGACGTGTTGAACGGCACCCCCTCCATCGTGATCGGCATCGTGGCGTGGACGTTTATCGTCCGGCCGACCCACCGGTTTTCGGCGCTCGCGGGCAGCGTCGCGCTCGCCATCCTGATGATCCCGATGCTCGCGCGGACCACCGAGGAAATGGTCCGGTTGGTGCCGCACTCGCTGCGGGAAGCGGCGCTCGCGCTGGGGTACCCGCGCTGGCGGACCTCCCTGAAGATCGTGGTGCGCACCGCGCTCGGCGGCATCGTGACGGGCTGTCTCATCGGCATCGCGCGCGTCGCGGGTGAAACGGCGCCCTTGCTGTTCACCGCGCTCGGCAACCTCAACTTCACGCTGTCGGTGAGCCAGCCGATGCAGACGTTGTCCCTGCAGATCTACGTCTATGGCACGGGCCCATTCATGGATTGGCACCGCCTCGCCTTTGCCTCTGCGCTCGTGTTGATGGGTCTGGTACTCGTCATTTCGCTGGCGGCCCGCTGGGTCACCCGGCAGCGCTATGGTAGCGTCCGCTAACACGCGGCTGCGGCTCGAGGCGGCGCACGTCACCGCGCTGTTCGGCACGCAGCGTGCCGTGCGCGACGTGTCGCTCTTGTTTCCGGCGCACACGGTCACCGCCATCATCGGGCCGTCGGGCTGCGGCAAGTCCACCCTGCTCCGTTGCCTCAACCGGATGCACGAGCTGACCCCGGGCGCAACGGTCAGCGGCGAGGTGTTGCTCGACAACGTGAACATCTACGGCGGCGGCGTGAACCCGGTCGCGCTGCGGCGCCGGATCGGCATGGTGTTCCAGCGTCCCACGCCGTTTCCCACGATGTCGATCTACGACAACGTCGCGGCGGGACTCAAGGTCAACGGCGGGCGGCCCCGCGGCGAAATCGATGACGCCGTCGAGCGTGCGCTGCGCCAGGCGGCGCTATGGGACGAGGTGAGCGACCGTCTGCGGACGAGCGCGCTGGCGTTGTCGGGCGGCCAACAACAGCGGCTTTGCATCGCCCGCGCCGTGGCGCCACAGCCGGAGATCCTGCTGCTCGACGAGCCGACCGCGTCGCTCGATCCCGCCGGCACGCTGCGCATCGAGGAGCTGTGCCACGCGCTCAAACAGCTCTACACGATCGTGATCGTGACGCACAACATGCAGCAGGCGGCGCGCGTCTCCGACTACACGGCGTTCATGTACCTCGGCAGCCTGGTCGAGGTGGGCCGCACCAATGAGCTGTTCACCAAGCCGAAGGCGGAGCAGACGGAGGCGTACATCACCGGACGGTTTGGATGAGCACCACGACGGCGGATCGGCGGTTTGGCGGTTCGACGGATGGAAAGACGGCTATCGAGCCGCCCAACCGCTCAACCGCCCAACCGCCCGTACTCGAATCCCGCGCCTACAGCTTCTGGTACGGCCCCAGGCAGGCGCTCTTCGACGTCAGCTGCGCCATTCCACCCAACGCGATCACGGCGCTGATCGGCCCGTCGGGATGCGGCAAGACGACGTTTCTGCGCTCCATCAACCGGCTGCACGATCTCACGCCCGGGGCGCGGCACGGCGGCGATATCCTGCTCGACGGCGGGTCGATCTTCGCGCCGGGGACCGACGTGGTCGCGCTGCGGCAGTGGATCGGCATGGTGTTCCAGCGCCCCAATCCGTTCCCCAAGCCGGTCTACGACAACGTGGCCTACGGGCCGCGCCTCAACGGGCTGGCGCATCCGCGCGAGCTGCCGGACCGTGTGGAACGCGCGCTGCGGCAGGCGGCGTTGTGGGACGAGGTGAAGGACCGGCTGCGCGAGCCGGGCACGGCGCTCTCCGGCGGGCAGCAGCAGCGGCTCTGCATCGCGCGCGCGCTCGCCAACGAGCCGGAGGTGCTGCTGATGGACGAGCCGTGCTCCGCCCTCGACCCGATCGCGACCCAACGCATCGAGGAGCTGCTGGTCGAGTTGAAGCGGACGTACACAATCGTGATCGTCACGCATAACATGCAGCAGGCGGCGCGCGTGTCGGATTACACGGGATTCTTTTACGTAGGCAAGCTGCTGGAGTTCGAAACGACGCAGCAGGTCTTCACGCGTCCTACGGACGAACGGACCGAGGCCTATATCACTGGAAGGTTCGGATGAACGCACAAGCGACGAGCCATAGGCATTTCCACGACGAGCTCTCCGAGCTCAAAGTGGCGCTCCTCAACATGTCCGGCGAAGCGCAAGCCGCGCTCGCCGCCGCCGTCGACGCCGTGCTGCAACGCGACGGCGAAAAAGCGCGCGATGTGATCGCCGGGGATCGTGAGATCGATCAGCTCGAGCTCGAGGTCGAGGAAACGGTCATCCGCCTGCTGGCGACCCAGCAGCCGATGGCGCGCGACCTGCGCTTTCTCACGGCCGCCATGAAGATCTCCAACGACCTGGAGCGCGTGGGGGATCACGCCGTCAACATCGCCCAATCGGCCGAGCGCCTCCTGCAGGCCCGACCGATCGTGCCGGAGCCGGAGCTGCTGGAGATGGCGCGTCAGGCACGCACCATGCTGGCCGATGCGCTGGACGCGTTCGTGCGTGGCGACCCGCATGCCGGCCGGGCGATCTGCCGCCGCGACGACAGCGTGGACGCGCTGCACGCATCGATGTTCCGGATCCTGCTGACCCACATGATGGAAGACCCGCACATCATCGGCACCGCGATGGAGCTGTTTCTCGTGAGCCGCAACCTGGAGCGTGTGGCCGATCTCGCGACGAACATCGCCGAGGATGTCGTCTTCCTCGTCGAGGGGAAGTCGATCAAACACCACGCGGAAGAGCGGTCTCAGTAGGTGCGGTAGCGGTAATACGACTCGGGCTGCGTCGGCCGGCGGCGCAGCACTTCCTCTGATGCGAACAGTCGCACCAGCAGTATGCCCGCGATAAAGCCGCCGATGTGCGCGAAGAACGCAACGCCGCCCTTCTCGACGTCGCTGAGACTGCCGAGACCGCTCAAGAGCTGAAGCACGATCCAGTACCCGAGCATCACCCAGGCGGGCAGCGCCACGCTCGTGATGTAGATCGGCAGAATGATCAGGGTGTGGACGCGCACCCGCGGATACAACAGGAGATACGCGCCCAGGACTCCGCTGATGGCTCCGGACGCGCCGATCATCGGGACCAGGGAATGGGGGCTGACGAAGGTCTGCGTCGCGGCGGCCGCGATGCCACACAGCAGGTAGAAGATCAGGAATTTCCCGTGCCCCATCACGTCTTCGATGTTGTTCCCGAACACCCACAGGAACACCATGTTGCCGATCAGGTGCAGCCAGCCGCCGTGCATGAACATCGACGTGAGCACGGTCCAATACTGCGGCGCTGCGTCGACCAGGCAGTACATCCCCGGACCGAGCGCAACGCCGCTGCCGGGCTTGGCGTTTCGCAGGATTTCCGCAGGGATGAGGCCGAGGTCGCAGACCGAGCGCGCGAGTGGCCCCTGCGCACCCGCGCCCTGTAAAAGAATGAAAGCGAGCACATTGGCGATGATGATAGCGACGGTGATGACAGCGGGTCGTTCAGTGGGGTTTTCGTCCCGGAAGGGAAACATGGGTCAGAATCTAGACGGTTAAGCGGTTGGGCTGTTAGAATGCTGAGTGGAACCGCCGAACGCCTAACCGCCTGCCTTTTTGGCATTTTAATTCGGCACGATGCTTGCCCTTCTGCGACCGAGAGCATCAGGTCGGCATCAAATCCCTATCAGGAGCTGAGAATGGCTGAGAAGATCATCGGCATTGACCTCGGGACGACAAATTCCGTTGTCTCAGTCATGGAAGGCGGCGATCCCGTCGTCATCCCCAACGCGGAAGGCGGGCGCACGACGCCCTCCGTGGTCGCATTCACAAAGGACGGCGAACGGCTCGTTGGGCAGGTGGCGAAGCGGCAGGCGGTGACCAACCCGCAGAACACGATCTTCTCGATCAAGCGTTTCATGGGGCGGCGCTTCGAAGAAGTGAGCGAAGAGATCAAGCGCGTTCCCTACAAGGTCGTCCGCGGCCAGAACGGGCTCGCCGCCGTGGAGGTCAGCGGCAAGCAGTACGCCCCGCCGGAGATCTCGGCGATGATCCTCCAGAAGATGCGGCAGACGGCGGAAGACTACCTCGGCCACAAGGTCGAAAAGGCGGTCATCACTGTCCCCGCGTACTTCAACGATTCACAGCGCCAGGCGACCAAGGACGCCGGCAAGATCGCCGGCCTCGACGTGGTCCGGATCATCAACGAGCCGACCGCCTCCGCGCTGGCGTACGGACTTGATAAGAAGAAAGAAGAGAAGGTCGCGGTCTACGACCTGGGCGGCGGTACGTACGACATTTCCATTCTGGAACTCGCCGAGGGCGTCTTCGAGGTCAAGAGCACGAACGGGGACACCCACCTGGGTGGCGACGACTTCGATGCCCGGGTCATGGATTGGCTGGTCGGGGAATTCAAGCGCGATCAGGGAATCGACCTCTCTAAGGATCCGATGGCGCTGCAGCGGCTCAAGGAAGCCGCCGAGAAGGCCAAGATGGAGCTGTCGACCGTCATGCAGACGGAAATCAATCTGCCGTTCATCACGGCGGATCAGTCCGGCCCCAAGCATCTGAACCTCACGCTCACCCGCGCGAAGCTCGAGCAGCTGGTGGACGATCTGGTGAAGCGCACGATTCCGCCCATGCAGAAGGCGCTGACGGATGCCGGGCTCAAGCCGGGTGACATCAACGAGGTCATCCTGGTCGGTGGCCAAACGCGGATGCCGAAGGTCCAGGAGATAGTGAAGAGCTTCTTCGGCAAGGAGCCGCACAAGGGCGTGAACCCCGACGAGGTGGTGGCCATCGGAGCGGCGATTCAGGGAGGCGTGCTCGCCGGCGAGGTCAAGGACGTATTGCTGCTCGACGTCACCCCGCTGTCGCTCGGCATCGAGACGCTGGGCGGCGTCACGACCGTGCTGATTGGGCGCAACACGACCATCCCGACCAAGAAGTCGGAGGTGTTCTCGACGGCGGAAGACAATCAGACGACGGTGGAGATCCACGTGCTCCAGGGGGAGCGGCAGATGGCGGTGGACAACCGCACCATCGGCAAATTCCAGCTCACCGGAATTCCACCCGCTCCGCGCGGCATTCCGCAGGTCGAGGTGACGTTCGACATCGATGCCAACGGCATCCTGCACGTCTCCGCCAAAGACAAGGCGACGGGCAAGGAGCAGAAGATCCGGATCGAAGCGTCCTCCGGGTTGGCGGACAAGGACATCGACAAGATGGTGAAGGACGCCGAGGCGCACGCGCAGGAGGACAAGAAGCGGCGCGACGTGATCGAGCAGCGCAACCGCCTCGACAACATGGTGTACCAGGTCACCAAGGAGTCCAAGGAGTGGGTGGACAAGCTCGAGGCGGGCCTCAAGTCCCGGCTCGATGCGGCCATTCAGTCGGCGCAGTCGGCCCTGCGGAGCGGCAACGCCGACGAAATCAGCAAGGCACTCGAAGAGCTGCAGCAGGCATATTCAGCGGCAGGTGCGTCGCTGTACGCGGCTCGGGGGGCGGCAGGTGCGGAAGCCGGCGCGGGGGGGGGCCCCGCGGCGGGTGGTGATGGGCAACCCGGAGCCGAGGGTGCAAAAAAGGATGAGAAGGTCGTGGATGCAGATTACGAAATCATGGACGACGATAAATCGAAAAAGTCGTAAAAGGGGGAACGGATGTCGGTGAAGACGCGAGACTGGCTGAAATTCGGCACTCTGGTGGTCATGGCGTTTGCGCTTGGCCTGGCATTCGCCTCGGCATTTCGCCTACCCACGCGCGGCGAGGCGGCGGTCCGCTCGGTCCTTCAGGACACGAGCCGGCCGCTGCCGCAGGCCAAGGCCGCGGTGGATCTGGGCGAAGCCTTCGCATCGGTCGCCGAGCACGTGAAGCCGGCGGTGGTATTCATCAAGTCGGAGCGCCGCGAGCGAGCCACCAGTCGCCGTTTGCCGCCGGGGTTTGAGGATTTCTTCCAGGTCCCGCGCCGCCCCCAGATCGAACAGGGCTCCGGATCGGGGTTCATCGTGTCGCAGGACGGCTACATCCTGACCAATAACCACGTCGTGCAGGGCGCGGACCGCGTGACGGTTCGCCTGTACGACAATCGTGAGTTCAGTGCCAAGACGGTCGGCACGGATCCGTCGACCGACGTTGCGGTCATCAAGATTCAGGCGACCGGATTACCGACGGTGCGAATGGGGAACGCGGATTCCACGGAGATCGGCAACTTCGTACTGGCCATCGGCAACCCGCTGGGCGCGGACTTCACGTTCACCGTAACGGCTGGAATCGTGAGCGCTAAAGGAAGGCTGCTCGCGGGGCTGAACTCCAGCCGTTACGCGATTCAGGACTTCATTCAGACCGACGCGGCGATCAATCCCGGAAACTCCGGAGGACCGCTGGTCAACGTGCGTGGCGAGGTCATCGGCATCAATTCGGCCATCGCCAGTGAGACCGGATACTATGCCGGCTACGGGTTTGCCATCCCGATCAACCTCGCCCGCACCGTCATGACCCAGCTGATCGCCACCGGCCACGTCGAGCGTGCCGTGATGGGGATCAGCATCAGGGACGCGGAGCAGGAAGATGCCGAGGCGGTCGGTCTGTCGACGATCAAAGGCGTCGTGGTACGTGACTACACGACGGACGACTCGCCGGCGAAACGCGCCGGTCTGCAGCCGGGCGACGTGATCGTGGCGGTTGACGGGCAGGCAGTCGCGTCCGTGCCGCAGCTGCAGCAGCGTGTCGGCTTCAAGAAGCCGGGCGACGTGGTCCAGGTGACGTTCGTGCGCGGCAGGGGACAGCCGCAGACGGTGCCCGTGCGGCTGGCCGCGCCCCCGACGGGAGCGGAAACGGCGAGCGCCGACGATGCCGAACAGTCCGGGGACGTCGCGCCCGCCGAAGGCCCACTGGGGATCGCGGTGCAGCCGTTGTCGCAGGAAGACATTCGCGACGCGGATCTCCGTCCGATCCTGCGGTCCGGCGGCGCGCTGGTCGTGTCGCAGGTATCGCCCGACGGACCGGCCTACCACAAGCTGGCGGACGCATCGTCGGGAAACCCGCACATCATTCTCAAGGTGAACGGCCAGGCGACGCGGACGGTCTCCGAGTTCCGGACCGCCGTCAATGCGATCCGCCATGGCGACATCGCGACGCTCAACGTGCTGCGGCGTACGCCTGATGGGTGGGCCGGAGATGTCGTTCGGGTTCGCGTACCGTAAGCGCAGCAGGTGAAAACGAATCGGGGCCGCTTTTAAGGCGGCCCCGATTTTTTTCTAGACTGCTGGGCGACGCTCTGTGAGCATGACGATCGCCGTGAGCGCCAGCCAAATCACGAATGCGGCCTGGGCAAAGTAGAGGTAGGGCAAGGTTTCGCTGAAGACCAATCCGACGACCCCGCAGATCACGGCCACGACCCAGGCGATCCACGCGAGCCATTGCGGCCACACCCCGCCGTTCCGTATCGCCCAACCGAGCATATAGGCCACGAGCCCCAGCAGGAACGTCGCGAGCCGCTCGGCCGCCAGTCCCGTCGGGTGGAGCATGTCGTAGACGAAGACCGCGTGCGTGCCGGTCAGCCCCGTATCGGATGCGGTATACGCACGCGCCAGCTGCCAGCCGGCGCCGACCATGAAGAGGATGTTGAGCGACCAGACCGAAAAGGCGAATGCGCCCAGCCGCGCACCGGCGCGCCCCGGTGTCGCGCCGGGCGTGTCGTTGTGGCGCAGCGCGACGCCAACCACGCCCACGTACATGAATGCCAGACCAAACAGCAGCGACCAATGAATCGCACGCCAGCCGTTCGTACGCGCGATGGTACTGAGCTGCGCGGCACCATCGCCGGAGAGCAAAGGATGCAGGAGACCGGCGACACCGAACAGCAGGACGCCGGTGAGTAGACACAGTCCGTAGAACAGCGGCCGGCGCGTCACAACCATTGGCTCTCCCGGGTTTGCGAGTCGGGCCTAATCTAGCACGCACTCAGCGCGGCGATATATTGCCCGCCATGGACCTCAATCGGATTCTCCGCGAGGGCTTCATCGCCGGTTGCGTCGGCGCCGCTACCGTCGCCGCCTGGTTCCTGGTCGTCGACACGATCAACGGCCAGCCGCTGTTCACGCCGGCGATGCTCGGCAGCGCGGTCTTCTGGGGCGCGCACGATCCCGCGGCGGTCGTGATCGAGCCTGCCCGCATCTTCGGGTACACGATGATTCACGTCAGCGCGTTCGTGGTGGTCGGATGCGTCGCCGCGGCGCTCGCGGCCGAGGTCGAGTTCGCGCCCTCGACCCTATTTCTCGTCATCGTTGGATTCTGCTTCTTTGAGGTCGGCTTCTACATTCTCGTCGCCCTGCTCGCGAAGCCGCTGCTCGGCTACCTGGCGTGGTGGAGTGTCGCGATCGGCAACGGATTGGCCGCGCTCTGCATGGGCTATTACCTGTGGCGCGAGCATCCGAGGATCGGCGAAGAGCTACGCCGTCATCCCTTAGGGGAGACCGAAGACGGCGAATAGGCCTCCTCCGGAACTTCCGTTTCGGCATCCGTTCGTTGATCCCACACGGAGTACCGGAACCAGATGACCGTCATCACGATCCACAGCATCAATCCCCCCAGGACCCACATCAACAAGCCGCCAATCTGTTGATCCTCGAGCGGCGACAAGCCCCAAACGCGCGGCGCGGCGGCGTAGAACGGATAGAGCACGGAGTCCGATAGCGAGATCAACGCACCCGTCACCGACATCGGAATGCCGAGCAGGAACAGGTACAACAGCTGGAGCAGGTGCGGAATGCGCGGCAGCTCCGGAACGGGGGAGAGCACCGGCCACCACATGATCACCGCCGTCGTAAGAAAGACGAGGTGCTGGAGGATATGCAGGTTGTGATGACGCAGCGCGGCCTCATACAACACCGGCACGTGCCAGATCACGATCGGCGCCGTGAACACAACCGCCGCGGCCAGCGGCCGCGTCACCACGCGTCCCAGTGCCATGACCCACTTCGGCCGCAGCAGTGGCCGCACGACGCCGGCGGTCGAGCCATAGAGCAGCAGCGGTGGGAATACCAGCGTCAAGAGGAGATGTTGCGCCATGTGCGCGCTGAACAGATAGGTGTCGGAGAGATTGTGCAGCGGCCCGTTTAGGGCGAGAAACAGCACCGCCAACGCACCCGCAAAGCTTGCGACGCGGCGACGTGGTGACCTAAGGCCCCCCAGAGAGACATAGAGCCCGCCCAGGAGGGCCAGCCCTGCCACCACGCTCGGGTGTAGATCCCAACGATTCCAGGCTGGAATGTCCAATGTCCAATGATCAATGATCATTGATCATTCTTCATTGATCATTCGGCTACGTGCCGGTCCGCAGCCGCACCGTTCCGTAGAAGATGAAGAGCAGGCTGACCACCACGGCGAGCGCCAGCAGCAGCGGCCCACCGAACAGGAACACGAAGAAGCGATTATCGAATTTGAGATGCATGTAAAACATCACGACCAGCGCGAACTTCACCGCCGACAGCACCAGCAGCACCGGTACGAGGACTCCCTGAAACGCCGGCACGTAGAACACGCCGACCTCGATCAGCGTGATCATCACGAGGATCGCGGCCACCCGTACATAGGTGCCCGTTGTCGCATGTACTTGCTCGCTCATCCAGCCCTTCCCTTTCGCCTCATTGAATCAGGTAGACGACCGTGAAGATCACGATCCACACGACGTCCACGAAATGCCAATACAGGCCGGTGATCTCTACCGTCAGCGCGTTCGCGGGGCCCAGCTTCCCCCGCAGCGCCTGGATCCACAGCGTCAGCAGCCAGATCACGCCGACCGTGACGTGCGCGCCGTGTGTCCCGGTGAGCACGTAGAACGTCGAGCCGAACAGATTCGTCGTGAGCCCGAGTCCCTCGTGCACGAAGTGGCTGAACTCCCAGAACTGCCCACCCAGGAACACGAGGCCCAGCAGCGCCGTCACGAGCAGCCACAGCTTCCCCTGCTTCATGTCGCCGCGCTGCACCGCCGCCAGGGCGAGCACCATCGCGAGGCTCGACATGAGCAGGTCGAAGGTGCTGAACGAGGTGAACGGGATGTTCAGGATCTCGTGCGGGTACGGCCCCACGAGGCTTCGTCCTTTATAGACCAGATACGTCGAGATGAGCGAGCCGAAGAGCAGGCATTCCGAGCCGATGAACGCCCAGAACGCCATCTTGCGGCTGTCGAGCCCCATGCTGGTGCGGTGAGCCTCGTGCGCGTGTGCCATTTACATCTCGAAGGGCTCGTAAGCCCAGCGGTAGATCCCCACCACCACGACGAGCGCCCCGGCGATCACGACGGGCAGCAGATGCGACAGCGCTCCGATCGCCATCACCGGCAGGCCAAGCGCCGTGATCATCGGCCACCACGAGCCGCCCGGCACGTGGATCGGCGCCGGCGGGCGCTCCGGCAGCGGCGCCATGGGCGCGTGCCGCTCCGTTCGCCACAGCGGCATGCGGCTCTCGACCGAGGGAATGACGGTGAAGTTGTAGACCGGCGGCGGCGAAGGAATCGCCCATTCGAGCGTCGCCCCGCCCCACGGATCGTTTGGCGCAGTGACTGGCCGGCGGTAGGTGCGCAGCAGATTCACCAGGAACACGAGCGTCGCGATGCCGATGAGGAACGCGCCGATCGTGGACGCCAGGTTGAACCCGGCGACGCCGAGGTCCGCAGAATAGGTGTAAATGCGCCGCGGCATGCCCAGCAACCCGGAGAAGTGCATCGGGAAGAACGCGAGGTTCATGCCGATCAGCGTCAACCAGAAATGCCACTTGCCAAGCGTCTCGGAGAGCAGGCGCCCGGTCATCTTTGGCCACCAGTAGTACATCCCCGCGAACAGACCGAGAATGGTCCCGCCGAACAGCACATAGTGAATGTGCGCGACGATGTAGTACGTATCGGTCTGCTGCAGGTCGGTGGGCGGCGACGCGTGCGTCACGCCGACGAGCCCGCCGATGATGAACATCGCGATGAACGCGACCGCGAACAGCATCGCCGTCGTAAACCGGATCTGCCCGCCCCACAACGTCCCGATCCAGTTGAAGATCTTCACGCCGGTGGGAATCGCGATCAGCATCGTCGTGCCGGCAAACACGGAGTCGGCGATCGGCCCGAGCCCCGCGGAGAACATGTGGTGGCTCCAGACGCTCCACCCCAGAAACGCGATCAGCACGCCGGAATACACGACCACGGTATATCCGAACAGCGGCTTCTTGGAGAATGTCGGCAACACTTCCGACACGATGCCCATCGCGGGCAGGATCAGGATGTAGACCTCGGGATGGCCGAACATCCAGAACAGGTGCTGCCACAGAATCGGATCGCCACCGCCCGAGGGCACGAAGAAGTGCGTGCCGAAGAAGCGGTCGAACATCAGCAGCACGAGCGCGACGGTGATGACCGGGAACGCGGTGATGACGAGGAACTGCGTGACGAGGGTCATCCAGGTGAACACCGGCAGGCGCAGCATCCGCATGCCGGGGGCGCGCATGTTGAGAATCGTCACGATGAAGTTGAAGCCGGCGGCGAGCGACGCGATGCCGAGGATCTGCAGGCCGAGCAGCCAGAAGTCGACGTTGGGGCCCTGCGAGAACTGCCGCGACGTCAGGTTCGCGTAGCCGAACCATCCGGCATCGGGCGCCACAGACAGGCGGTCGGCGCCGAACAGTGGTCCCGCCACAAAGCTCGCGTTCAGGAACAACCCGCCGAGCAGGAAGACCCAGTAGCTGAAGGCATTCAGGCGCGGGAACGCGACGTCGCGCGCGCCGATCTGCAGCGGAATGATGAAGTTGAAGAACGCAGCCGACAGCGGCATCAGCGCCAGGAACACCATCGTCGTGCCGTGCATCGTGAAGAGCTGATTGTAGGTCTCGGCACTGATCCCCATGCCTTCGGGACGCGCCAGCTGCCAGCGAATCAGCAGCGCCTCCAGCCCGCCGATCAGGAAAAAGCCGAACGCCGTCCAGAAATAGAGCAGCCCGATGCGCTTGTGATCGGTGGTCGTGAGCCAGCTCTTCATTTCAAGCTCTGGAGATAGGCGATCACGGCATCGAGATCGGGGCCGGAGAGGTTCTGCGGCGGCATCAGCGCGCCGGGCTTCAGCGACGGCGCGTTCATGATCCAGCGGTGCAGCGACTCGGCGGTATTCGGGAACAGCGCGCCGGCGATCGTCCCGCGGCCGCCGACGTGATTCAGGTTGGGGCCGACCATCCCGGCGGACACGCCGGTGATGGTGTGACACCCGATGCACGCGCTGCGCCGGAACACCTGCTGCCCGTGCTCGGCCGGCGACCCCTTCGCGGGCGCGGCGGGCGCGGCGCGCTGCTGGTCCACCCAGCGCTCGAAGACGGAATCGGGCTGCACGATCACGCGCAGGCGCATGTTGGCGTGGGACGTGCCGCAGAACTCCGCGCACTGGCCCCAGTACTCGCCGACCGAATCGGTGCGGAAAGCGATGCGATTCGTGCGCCCCTGGGTCAGATCCCGCTTGCCCCCCAGCCGTGGGACCCAGAAGCTGTGGATCACATCGGCCGATGTCATGTCGAGCTGGATTGCCGTACCGGCAGGGATGTGCAGCTCGTTGGCCGTGCCGATGTTCAACGCTGGGTAGCGATACTCCCACCACCACTGATGCCCGATGACCTCGACACGCAGCGCGCCTTCCGGCGCGTGGCCGGCGGTCGCGAAAATCGTGCGCATGGTCGGGACGGCGATGAACACGAGAATCAGCGCGGGTGCGAGCGTCCATCCGATCTCGAGGGCGGTATGGCCGTGGACCGGTTTGGGCGTCGCGGCGCCGGGGCGCGCGCGATAGCGCGCGATCGCGACCAGCAGGATGGTCTCGACTATGATGAAAACGACGACGGCCCACCAAAAGATGTTCTTGAACAGGCCGTCGACTGCGGTGCTGAAATCGGACTTGGGAGCGAACACCGATTGGGGAAAGGGTCCGCTGCAGGCGGTGAGGAAGAGCAGGACTGCAACGAGAACTAACGGCACGGCGTCAAACTAGATCCGGCCCTCCGGCCCGTCAACGCACCTCGAGCAGCCGCTCCTGGGAGCCGCGCGCGTCCGCGCCGGGCGTGGCTTGGCGACGCCGATAGCTGCCGTCGGGCTCGAGATCCCAGGCTGTGGGGTCGGAGAAACCGCTGTCGAGAATGGCGTCGAGGCGCCGGCAGCATTCCGGATCCGTCACCGGGGTGACCACCTCGACCCGGTGTCGCAGATTCCGGGGACGCCAGTCGGCAGAGCCGATGTAGTACTGGGCTGGGGCGTTGCTGGCGAAATGAAAAATGCGGCTGTGCTCCAGGAAGCGGCCGAGCACGCTGATGACGCGAATTCGCTCCGAGAGGCCGACCACACCCGGCCTGAGCGTACAGGGTCCGCGCACCATCAAATCGATCATGACGCCGGCCTGCGACGCGTCATACAGCGCGGTGATGATCTCCGCATCGGTCAATCCGTTGAGCTTGGCGCGTATCCGCGCACTCCCGCCCGCCCGGGCGTTGCTCGCTTCCTGCTCGATCAGCTCGATCAAGCGGGGGGCAAGGAACAGCGGCGACACGAGGATGCGCCGGAACGCCGCCTGCGGCGGTCGCGATGAGCCCGACAGCTCGTTGAACAGATCGTTCACGTCGGCGCCAAGGGCAGGATCGGCCGACAGCAAGCCCACGTCGGTATACAGTGCGGCCGTCGCGGCGTTGTAGTTCCCGGTGCCGATATGCACGTAGCGCCGGATGCCGTCGGGCCCCTGGCGCACGACCAGCGCCGTCTTGGTGTGCGTCTTGAGCTCCACCAACCCGTGCACCACCCGAATTCCGCCGCGCTCGAGCTTGCGGGCCCACGCGATGTTGCGCTCCTCGTCGAATCGCGCTTTGAGCTCGACGAAGACGAATACCTCCGTCCCCCGCGCCGCGGCGCGCAGCAGCCCCTCGACGATGGCCGAATCGGCGCCGACGCGATACAACGTCATCTTGATCGCCACCACCGTCGGATCGTCGGCGGCCTCCACGAGAAAGCGGGTGATCGTCGCCTCGAACGCATCGTACGGATGATGCACAAGCACATCGCGCTCGGCGAGGATCTCGAAAATCGATCGGTCCCCCGCCAGTGGCGCGGCGCCGCGATGCGCGGGATAGTCCTGATCCGGCAGCGGCAGGCGCGCCAGCTCGCGCAGCGCGCCCTGGTCGATCAGGCCCTCCGCTGCGTACACGTCGCTGGCCCCCGGTGGCGTATCCCCGGCGGCGTCCTCGAACTGCAGCTCGCGCAACGCCAGCTCGCGCAGCGAGTCCGGCATGTCGCCGGCGACTTCCAGCCGGACGGCGGCGCCGTACGGTCGACGTTTCGTCCCTTCCTCGATGACCTGCACCAGGCTCGTGGCGTGCTGCTCATCCACTGCGAGATCCGCGCCGCGCGTCACCCGAAACGCGTGTGCCCCCTCGACCACCCGTCCCGGATACAGCATGCCGACGTTCGCGCGGATCACCGCTTCGACGAGCACGAAATCGCGCCCGCCGGCTACGCTCACGAACCGGGGCGCCGATTCGGGCACCTTGAGGTACACGAAATGCAGCGCCCCGCCCCGGTCCGCCGCTGCGTCACGCACCATCACCGCCAGGGACAGGCGCAGATTGGGAATCAGCGGGAATGGATGCCCGGGCGCGCGGGTCAGCGCTTGCGGTGTCATGAGCGGGAGTATCTTATCCGCGAAGTGACCGCGCAGCGTTTCCTGCTGCGGCCCCGTGAGGTCCTCCCAGCGCCGAATCACGATCCCCCTGGCGGCCAATGCCGGCTCGCAGACGTCGCGCCAGCAGCGCCCCTGCCGCTCGCACAGCGCCCGGACGCGAATAGCGATCGCGTGCAGCACCTCTTCGACGGACAGTCCATCACCATTCGGTTCGCCGCGCCGATCGACCGCCGCGCGCTTCAGGGCCGCAACGCGCACCATGAAGAACTCGTCCAGGTTTGCGCTGAGGATAGAGAGAAAGCGGATCCGCGCCAGCAGGGGGACCGCTGGATCCTCGGCCAGCTCCAGGACCCGCGTGTTGAATTCGATCAAACTCAGGTCGGCGTTCAGGAAATGCTCGGGACTTGGCGTCGCCACCGCCGGGAGCGGCGAGGGCCTCGCATAATCGGAGAGGCGCCGCTGCGCCGGACGCTCGGGTTCGCGGCGGCCTTCCGCCCCGGCCGACTGCTGGGTCAACATCTCGGTCCGCGCCGCTACCGTCAGGGCGGCGAGGGTACGCGGGTCCCGCAGATTGGCCGTCCCGGCTCCCGCCAGCAGCTCCCCAAACGGCACCCATTGCACACGGTGCGAATCGTCGCGTCTGCGCGCCCGGGTGGTGTTCCGCGCCAACCAGACCTCGAGGAGCGGCCGCGACGCGCCGCCGGGTGCCGCGCCGAGGAATCGCAGTTGTCCATCCGCGCTTCCGAACACGGTACGCAGCATCTCGCGACAGGCCTCCTCGCCGCTGCCGCCTCGAATCGGCAGGGTGAGTGCCTGCTCCTCGGCAAGCACCGCAATCCCGTCCCCATCCACGGCGATCACTGCCACCTCGCGGCTCTCGCTCTGGCTATGCGCCAACGCCCCGCTCTCCAGCTCTCGGAGCAGCTTCGTAGCGCGATCCACCTTGTCCACGAGCAGTGTTGGCAACCCATACCGCTCGGAGAAGCCACGGGCGACCGCCTCGAGTCCCGGCCGGCCCGACGTGAGCGTGCGGACGGTCAGCTCCTGAAATGTCGCCGCGCGCTGCGCGGCGCGAACCGTCACGACGTCGTAGCGCACTTCATAGGAGCCGCGCGCGAACAGGCGGCGGGCCGTTCGGCGCAACCGCCGTTCGGTCTCGAACTCGATGCGGCGCGTGAGTAACGCCGGGTCGATGAGCGAACGGAGGCGGCGCGCCGGCTCTGATGTCCCCGCCAGGGCCGTCGCGATGTCGAGATCCGGCACGTCGGCGCTGAAGGTCTGGGCTTCGGTCAGCGCGCCGCGGTCTTCCGGCCGGCCGACGGTCCGCAGCATCAGGATGCGCCGGTCATCCACTCGAATCCGCAAACGACAGTTGACGCCGCGCCGGCGCAGCGCCCAGTCCGCAGAATCGACATAGATGTCGCGCTGGAAGAACGTCTCGAGCGGGCCGGAGCGCAGGTCGAGCGGCAGCGGTGCCGCCACCATGCGGTTCAGGAGCTCGAGGTTCGGGACGTCGCCCTTCCACTGCGACGGCATGCTCAGAACCCGAAGCCGATCCGGGCAATGAAGCGTGTGCCCTCGGCACTGCTCGCAGCCGCCACCGACAGCGTGTTCGCCGGGCTCAAGAACGACAGCCAGAGGCCGCCCCCGGCGGCTGTATGCCAGCGGTCCGACGTCTCACCCGACAGATACACACGGCCGGCATCACCCAACCCGAACACGCCGAACTTCGTCGGCATCAGCAGGAACATAGTCCCGAGCGGCAGCTGCAGCTCGACGTTTCCGTATACGGCGGCGTCGCCCGCAAAGCGATGCTCGGTGAATCCGCGGACCGTCGTCGCACCGCCGATGTAGGCGGCTTCATAGAAGGGATAGGGGCCCCAGACCTTTTTGGCCGCCACCTGCACGGCGAACGTCGGCCGCAGGGGGACGTGGGGCGTGAGGTGAACGCTCGCCTCGACGTGCCCTTCGCCGAACGCGGACACGATGTCGAAGCCTTTCGGATAGAAGCTGCCGCCGATATGGAGGGCGACGCCGCGCCGCGCCGCGACGGGGTTGTCGCGCGTATCCACGCGCACGTCCGCTGCGGCGCCGATCTCCGCCCAGTCGCCGGCGCCGTACGGCAGCGTCGCGGCCACAAACGTTCCGGAATCGAGATTCGTGTGCGCAATCTTGAATACCGGGCCGAACGAGATGCGCGAGCTCCGCGACGTGACGAACTCCAACCGCGGTGAGACGAGGTATTGCTGCTGCCGCACCTTGTAGAAATCGCTCGAGCCGCTATCGGCCGTTTCGTTCCCGAAGCCGTAAAACCGCAGTACGTCCATCCCCGAGCCCCGGAGCTGCAGCGTCACGATGGCGGGGGGCAGGAGCCCGCGGAATTCACCGGTGAACTCCGCGCGCCACGCTTCCGCAGCGGTCGCATACCCGCCGCGCACGCGCAGGTGTGTCGCGTACGGCAGCCGCCGGAACCCGTAGATCGTTCCGTCCGCGCCCGTCCCCACGAACAGACCGAGATCGGACGTATACCCGAGCCACGTGAGCGGCAGCCAGCGCGACCCCCAGTCACGGGGCCGGCCGAGCGTGGACGTATCGCGGGGCGGGTCGCTGTAGGGCCGTCGGTCCAGCGACGCGCGCCCGCTCGTCACGTTCGTGCCGCGGTCGTCGTAGAAGCGGTCCGTCCCGGCGCGCGACGAATCGACAAACGCGTCGTCGCCGGCCCCGCCCACGACGCGCAACGCCGGGCCTGACCCGTCGGCTCCGCGCACGGTGACACGATCATCCTTGGCGTGGAGGTACAAACGGATCTCGGAGGTCTCGCGCCGATCGAACGTGCGCTTGAAGAACGGCGGCCCTCCGTCCCGGCTGGAGAGGCGCACCGCGACGCGGCCGCCGCCGAGTCGCTCGACGTCGGCGACGTCCCGCTCATCCGTGCCGTGCACAGCCACCACGCCGGCGAGGAGCCGATAGTAGCGGTCGCTGGCTTCGTGCAGATGATCGCGGCGGCGCCGCAGCGCGCGCTTGAGCGCCGCGCCATTGGCGCGAAGGTACTCCGCCGGCAGCCGACCGACCGCCGCGTCGATCACCGCATCGGTGATGCGTGACTGAATCGACGTGGCGATCGAATCCCACACCGGTCTCTCCAGATCCTGCAGCAGGCGACGGTCCAGCACCTGGCCGGCGTAGGTGAGGCGCCAGATGCTCGGGTAGTCGTCACCGAAGCCGATGAGCTGGGGCCAGTAGTAGCCCGCCAGCCCGACGAGCAAGCCGTCGAGCCGCGCGAACGCCTGATCGCGATCGCGTGGGATGGGCCGCCAGACGCGAATCCCGCCAGAATCGAACCGCGCCCAGCGCCACTGGTCCTGATGCCGGTCCCAGTCGCCGATGAACACGTCCACGAGGCGCGCCGTGAGAAACGCGCGGGAGTCCACACGGTTGCGGGAATCGCTCTCGATCTGGTCGAACAGCTTCGCGGTGGAGGCGAGGTCGACAGCACCCGCGAAGCCCGTTTCGTTGTCGGGAGGATCCGTCGGCCGTTCCTCGATCATGCCGAGCCGGAATCCCTCGCGGACGCAGTCGAGTCCCTTGAGACGTGGGTCGTCGGGCAACAGCACGATATGCGGCTCCACGTGGATGACGCCGGCGGCATCGAGGATTGGTGCCACCACGAGCGGGCCGCCGGGATGCGCGGAGCTGATCTGATCCCTGATCAGGTCCTTGGCGAAGGTCGCCCGCAGCTGCGGCGGAAGCGCCAGCGTCGGGTCCTTGTCCACCGAGCGAAATACGTATTGGCGCCCGTCCCCGCCCAGAAAGCGTACGGACTTGGTCTGGCGCCGGCCGCCGCAGCCGGTGGGCGTCAGCCCACCGCCAAATTTGGACAGGTCGAGCACCTCGACCTGCACCGGCGTCGTCCAGAGGTCGCGGTAGTGGCTTCCCAGCAGGACGCGATGAAACCATCCAGCGCGGTAATGCGCGCCGGCCACAACCTGAGCGGTCGATTGTGCACCGGCCGCAACTGGTACGAGGCTCGCGGCCAGCGCGACGCAGCATCTGAAGAGCGTATTCAGTTGAGCCATAGACTGTATGCCTCCGCGGCAATTCCTGCGCGATTGACGACCATCACTCCCAGCCGCGCCCGGCCGTCGCGCAGCACGTCTACGCGCATGAACCCGCTGGCACTCCGGGCGTAGCGCATGCCCTCGCGCATTGCCACCGGCTCGGTGTGGCCGAAGATGCCTGCGCCGCTCACCAGGACGTAACGCGCGCTCGTGCCGGTGATCACCTGCAACGCGTGCTCGTGTCCCGCAGCGTAGATGAGCGGTGGTCGATCGTGGAAAGCACTATCGAATGCGGAACGCATGGCGCGGTATGCCGCGCTCGACTCGTCCTGACTCGAGATCCCTTCCTTGCGGGCGATGGGGTAGGCCGAGCCGATCAGCGGTAGTGGGAGCCACAACCAGGACTTGGCGGCCCGCAGGGGAAACAGGTGGTCTTTCCATCCGAAATGCCCGCCATGGGGTCCACTGCTCAGCAAGGGATGATGCGCGACCACCACCACGACGCGTTCAGCCGCTGTTGCCAGCGACGCACGAAGGGAATCGATGACCTCCGCCCGGGAATCTGCCGGACACGAGGACGTCGGATCTTGCGGCTTCGGCCCGTCGTCCAGCCACCATTGTGTGTCGAGCGCCACGATTCGCACTGCCTGCCCGACATCGACCACCGCGGGCCCCGGGCAGCCGTCGCCGGGGAGGAGACGGAGACCAGCGGCGGCAATGAACCGCCCCTGACGCCGCACCGCGTCCCACCCTCCTGCGGCCTGCTTGTCCCAGTCGTGGTTTCCCGGCACAAACATGCCGCGCGCGCCGCTCGCGCGCAGCACCGCGATCTGCGCCGTGAGGCGGCGCTCCGCCTCCGGGCGGTCAGGTGCGCCGGAGTCGGGCAGGCCACGCGGGTACACGTTATCGCCGAGGAATACGATGAACGGATGGCTCGCCGCGGCCGCGGCGGCGCGCAACGCCATGAGGACCGGCTCTGAATCGGGCGGCGCGGCCGGTGCGCCCGCATCACCAATGAGCAGGAGCGTGACGTCGACGAGCTCGGGGGACGCGGCGGCCACGAGATGCCCGGCTCGGGTGGCGGGGCCGCATGCAAGGCCGCCCAGGCACAGCGTGGCGAGCGCGCGGCGCCACACCCGCCGTCTCATTCGCTCTTCCGCTGCTTCAGGCCTCGCAGGGAGCGGTACTCCACCGCGTCGATCGGCGGCGTGCCACGCGCTTTCAGCGCGTCCAACAGTGAGGCGGCGGGAAACGCCGACTGCAACCGGAGCAGATACTCGAGCGTCGAGCGGCCGAGCTGCGCCGGTACGATCTCGGCCAGGCGCCACCGGCTCGTTTGAACTTCCAGAATCTCCTCGACGACCGCTTGCGCGGCTCCCGGCTGCGTCGTGTGCACAAGCAGTACGCCGTTGAAGCGCCTTTCCTTCTTATCATCGCTGCGCGCGGCAACGTACGCCTGGAGCCGCGCGGCGCGATCGGCGACTTCTTCCAGCTCCTGAGGCGCCAACGCCGCCAGAAGCTCGGGATCGCCCACGACGAGCGCGGCCGAGTCTCGCGCACTCGGCCCGAGCAGACCCACGGCCGGCAACAAGGTCGGCGTGCGTCCGCGTTGATCGGCGTAGATGTTGCCGACGTTGAACTTCCACAGCACGATCATGATCACGTTGAAAAGCACGGACATCACCGCCGCGACCGTCGGCGCAAACACGCCGGCGGCCACCCCGACCGCAAGCGCGAGAAAGATGTACACCGCGTCTTTGGTGTCCTTGAGCGTGTTGCGGAATCGGACGGCGGCCACGATCGCCGCGAGCGTGAACGCGAGCGCCAAGCTGTTCTGCACCAGGATCACGGTCCCCGCGACGGTCATCGGCAGGATGATCACGGTCTGCACGACGGACTGGTCGTAGCCCGAGCGCTGCTTCGTGAGCATGTAGACCCATGCGACGGGCAGCACGAGGGATAGGGCCGTCATGATCGAAAGGCCCGTGACGAGTGCCCATTCCCACTCGGACAGCCGGTGCGTGATCGCCGTCGCCTCTTCCAGATTGCGCCCCCGGCTCATTGCCGCGCCGAGCACGGAGACATCCCGGAAGCGCTCGACGAGCTGCGGCAGCGACTGCCAGTAGCTGACGAGCAGCCACACGACGGCGCCGAGCAGCGCGTAATACGCCGCCAGTCGGAGGAACGGAGAAACGCGCACTCTCAACGAGGGACCTTCGCTCTCAACTCGTCGAACCAATTGAGCACCACCGTAATGCGCGGCCGTCGCTGCACCGCAGGCAGCCTGGTCATCAAAAACCGTTCACCGTCGCGCGATACATCATAGCTCCGCGGCCGCGTCCACCCGGGACTGTCGGGATAGCGTCCGCTGAACAACGTGCGTGGCGGCCCGCTCTGCCCGGACACGAGATCCACGCTGACTGCCATCACGCTGTCACCGTTGCGGTAGACGAGCTCCCGCCCACCCCGGGTCCACAGCGGCTCCGATCCGTGCTCGGGCGAGACCTTCCAGCGCTTTAGCCGGGGATTCGGAAACGACTGCGCGTAGACCTCGACGCGGCCCGACTCATCGGAGTCGTAGGCCATCCAGCGACCGTCGGGCGACAAGGCCGGATGCGCAAGGTTGAAGCCATTGGCGAAGTAGCGCGCAGCCACCGGCGCGCCGCGCAGCGGCACGGTCCACAGCTCCGCGCCGGCGGGGACGCTCAACACGAAGGCGAAGAGCCGGCCGTCGGGTGTGACGGAGCCGGTGTAGCGATCGTACTCGCCGGTGAGCACCGGCTCCGCGGGACGGCTGGCGTCGGCCGCTCGGCGATACAGATCGAAGAACGGACGTTCGCTCGAGTAGACCAGCTCCCGCCCGTCAGGTGTCCACTCCGCTCCAAAATCACGGCCCCCTTCCGACGTCACGCGCGTGCCCCCCGACCGCCCGACTTCGAACATCCACACGTCGCCCAACGAAGCCGCCGACCGAATATCCACCGAGATCCGCCGGCCGTCCGGAGAGAGGCGCGGGTGATTGTAGCGGGCCTGGGTGGGGAGCGCGCGTGTGGCGTTGCCCTGACGGTCCACGAGCACCACTTCGCTCTCGGTGTCGTAGGAATTCAGCGGCAGGTAGGCGAGTGTCCCGTTGTCCGAGACGTCAAACGCCGCGGCGCCGTCGGTGGGGTTCATCGCAACGCTGTCCACAACAGGAATCGCCGGCGCCGTGACCGCGAAACGGCGCAGGTCGAACGGCGCGGCACGAATGGTTTCGCCGGCCGCGTACAAGAGATAGCCGGCGGGAACGTAGAAGCCGAACACGCCGCCGCCCAGCACGACTTGTCGCACGCCCGTGCTGATGGAGACCACCTCGATCGTGGCACGTTCGGTGGGAGCGCGATAGGCGGTGAACATCACATGGTCGCCGTCGGGCAGAATCTGCGGCCACCAGTGCCCCAGCTCGCCCTTGGCGGTGTCTGGTTCCG